>Ga0302155_10000057_pt1 | contig 95492 bp, 88 predicted proteins | sample I_Bog_N3_1_FD_193508 | JGI IMG/M metagenome (GOLD analysis project Ga0302155, IMG submission 193508) | Peat permafrost microbial communities from Stordalen Mire near Abisko, Sweden - I_Bog_N3_1 | ecosystem: Environmental > Terrestrial > Soil > Wetlands > Peat | place: Sweden: Abisko, Stordalen... | reverse complement strand
TGTAAATGCCTCCTCCAAAATTCCACTTTGACCGGATCAAAATTCATGCTCACTCCAGATAATTAAAAAATCAGAGTGTGCAGCATGGGGTTATACAATTCCAGATGGTATTGTTGGACGGTTACGCATCAAGGCCCGAATGCCCGGACCAGGCTGAATGCGGGTGCTCCCGACGGTCGGCTGTCCGGTGGTCCAGTTCAACCCCGTTCAGCGGCCGTTCATGGCCGTCGCGATCGTGTCCAATCCGGATATTCCACAGCTTGGGGTCTAAACGACAGGTATCCGAGCGAAGCTACCGTCCAGACGACTTGTCACTGACATATCGTCGGCCTTTGCTGACGTTCAAGGCTCGTTCGTAATCAGTCAGCTAAAGCGCCTTCGCAAGGCTTACCCATTCATCGAAGTCAAACTTTGCCGGAATGCCCCAGTTCTCAACCACTCCGCTATTGAGTTTTCGCAAACCCAACGGCCTAATAGCTGATGCAACCTCAAGTAGTTCGGGGAGGACACTCCAGAGCAACTCAACAGTCTCCGAGCTTGGGACTATGCCTTGATGGGCAAGATCATTGCGCTTTGTACGGGCCTGACTGAGTGCCCTGTGGCAGTCCCTACTGATAATCTTGGCTAAACGCAGTTGCCTATGTTTCGCCCAAATCTGATCACCACGAATTTGTCTGGCAACCTCTGCGTGGCATATCGCAACCCGTCGAGTGAGTGTCAGCGTTCCGTACTGCTCACCCCAGAGATGCTCCGTAAGTTGCTCTACGGTGATCCAGATGTTATTGAGCGCATCGCTGTTATTCCGATACACCATCGCTGTGTAACCACTCAAGAGGAAGAGCGGGGAGAGATTGGCGATGGCTTGAATGACCTGTTGTCCCTGATGAAATGCCTTTTGCATCTCATCCACCATGAGGACTCTCGGGCACATCAAAGGCTGGAAACGGTCAGTCAGAGCAGCCCCGTTCAAACGCAAGGTAGTGTGAAGTGATGGGTTATGTGCAAAGAGACTGGTCTTATCGTGTAACGTTCCGATAACGAGTTCTTGGGCGTGAAGAACCTCAACATGAATACCACCTAGGAGAAGGCTGCAAAGTATCTCATTGAGCTTGCGCACCCCATCAACCCGACTAGGGAAGTCGCCACACTGGGGAATCGCTATGGCTCCATCGTAACTAACAAGGGCGGGAATCCCGCTTGAGTTCCCGAGGGGTAGTAGTGCGACCACCCCAGCCAGCTTGCTCCCGTCATAGGAGTTCGCGTTGATCTGGGCTAGCGTAACGTTCAAGCCTGAGGAAGCATCCCGATGGACTGCACTATAAGGACGCAGATGGGCCATCCACGCGGGGTTGTACGAGGGGACACTCGATACTGGTGGCGTATAGCCAGCCGGGGCATCCTCTTGTTTGATCCAGGCACGCTGATACCAGACATGAGAATCATCAGGCTTCGGTTTGATCACATCCGTGAGCGTCTTAGGGATGTTCCTGTTATTCGCAGTGAAGGGGTCGTAGTCGTCCTCAAAAGCATGGATCATCCCAGTTTCGGTGTCTTGGTATTCCTTCATAGTATTCTCATCGTAACTTCAAAGGCTCCGGGTAATGCTGCTTTGGCCGAGTAGTTTGTTTAGGCCGTCCGGCAGCTCTCCGAGTACAGCAGTCGTTCAGGCGGCGGCTATCAGGAGAAGCCGTATGACCGCACCCTGGTCGTTGGCGGGGCAGCGACCCTCGAAACCGACGCCACATTACTGACAGTCAAGCTACCGGGTTGACTGTCAGGTCTGGAGCGAGCATTTCGGTGAAACCTATGTCAAGAATCGCTGCAAAACAGTCAGTGCCTTCCACTGAAAGAATGGCAGGACGAGGCGCAAATTGCCCCCATTTCGTAGGCTTCGAACTGATACCATGCCAGTTGATACATGCGTCCTTGGTATTGGCGCCACCCTGCTTGTGACACCTGACTCGATACCATAAAAATGCCATTGATAACGCAGTAGGCATCATCAATGACACGTAAAATAGCCTTTTAAATCAAATACTTATAAAAAATCCTCACTCCCACTCAATCGTAGCAGGTGGTTTTCCTGAGATATCATAAACCACGCGATTAATACCACGGACTTCGTTAATGATACGGTTCGAGACTTTGCCCAACAATGAATGCGGTAAATGTGCCCATTGTGCCGTCATGAAATCCAAAGTTTGTACGGCTCTGAGCGCCACGACATATTCGTAAGTACGGCCATCCCCCATTACCCCAACCGATTTTACCGGCAAAAAGACAGCAAAAGCCTGACTCGTCGCTTGATACCAGTTTTGATCCGTACCTTCTACTGGGGTATTCCGTAATTCTTCAATGAAAATAGCATCGGCACGACGCAATAAATCTGCAAAGTCTTTTTTGACTTCACCCAAAATCCGCACACCAAGTCCTGGCCCTGGGAATGGATGACGATACACCATTGACTCTGGCAATCCTAGAGCAACACCCAATTTGCGTACTTCATCTTTAAACAGTTCGCGCAATGGTTCCAGTAACTTAAGCTTCATCGTCTCTGGCAAACCGCCGACATTATGATGACTCTTAATGGTGTGGCCTTTTTTGCCTTTGCCAGCACTTTCAATCACATCGGGATAAATAGTCCCTTGCGCCAACCATTTTGCCTGCGCAAGTTTGGCCGATTCCACTTGAAAAACCTCAACAAATTCACGACCGATAATTTTACGTTTTTGCTCTGGATCGGATACACCGGCCAAATGTCCCATAAACTGATCACTGGCATCAACACGTATAACTTTTACACCAAGATTATCCGCAAACATCTCCATGACCATGTTGCCTTCATCGAGACGCAATAAACCATGATCCACAAAAACGCAGGTAAGTTGATCGCCGATAGCACGATGAATTAACGCTGCCGCAACACTACTATCAACACCACCAGATAAACCTAAAATAACGTCGTCGCTACCTACTTGCGCACGGATAGACGCAACTGCTTCGGTAATGTAATCCGGCATATTCCAATCCGATTGACACCCGCAAATCGCATGTACAAATCGTGCCAACAATGCATCACCTTGTACGGTATGTGTCACTTCCGGATGGAACTGAACGGCATAAAAACGCCGTGCCTCATCCGCCATACCAGCAATAGGACAATTATCCGTCGAGGCCATCAATTTAAAACCCGGAGGCAGTGCATTGACTTTATCGCCATGGCTCATCCATACTTTGAGCATTCCATGACCTTCATCGGTGGTAAAGTCACTGATACCATTCAATAAATTGGTATGGCCGCGTGCACGCACCTCGGCATAACCAAATTCACGGACTTTTCCCGTTTCAACCTGCCCACCAAGCTGTGCTGCCATCGTTTGCATGCCATAGCAAATTCCCAGAACAGGCACACCCAATTCAAACACCGCACTAGGTGCGCGCGGCGTGTCGCCTTCAGTCACGCTATTCGGACCGCCTGACAAAATGATCCCCGCAGCACCATAATTGCGTACAAATTCTTCTGAAACATCATAAGGATAAACCTCTGAAAACACGCCTGCATCGCGTACACGACGCGCAATTAGTTGGGTAACCTGTGAACCAAAATCAAGAATCAGAATTTTTGAGTGCATGAGAATAACTTTTTAAGATAAATTGCGTGTCGCAGCAGTTGGTAATATGTAAATGAATCGACCTATTCCTCAAACCATCCACGACACAATAAGTGTCAAACCGGATCCGGTGTTGCATGAATAATGCAATTGGCTCCTGCAATTTTTGCAGCATGTAAAACGTGCTCTGTACGATTAATCAACTCATCCGCACTAGCATTACTAAAAACATCTGTCGATACCGTACCGACACAAACACTAATCTCTACCGTCTGCTCATTGATCATTTCAGGATGCGTCATAATCACCGCACGAATACGTTCAGCTATTGCCTGAATCACCAGATGGGATGCCCCAGGCAACACAACCAAAAACTCTTCAATGCCATAGCGACCCAACGCGTCAAACGGCCGTATACAGGAACGAAGACGGCTGGCGAGTTTAATTAAAATCGATTCCGAAATATGCAAACCAAAATTCAGTTTATGCCTCTGAAAATCATCAATCGAAACCAAGGCCAATGACAGTGGCTTTTCGGCGCGTTGACATCGCTCCAACTCTATCCCCAACGATCGAACGATAGCCGCTCTATTCCACGTACCCATTAACGGGTCAATCATGCTATCGCGCCGTAACTGGCGATTTTGCCTTTGCACTTCAAGGTAAGCCGCTTGAAGCACATCAAATCGCAGGTCTTGTTCAACCAACAGTGCCAACTCACTGAGTTGTTGTTGATCTTCTTCGAGATAATTCCGAACAGCATAATCAATCAGCAAAATGGAACCGATGACGGTTTGCTGATGGGTAATCGGATACACGGCATAAAAACGTACATAAGGGGGGCCGACCACCCATGGAATCGTCGCCGAGTGCGCATTTTCACGTGCATCGCGGACAAAAACAGGGTCGGCGGGAAAACCAAGGGATTCGGCGAACGCTGATTCCAGCGCTTCCATTGAGCGCTCACCCCGAGTATGTTGCGCTCCCCCACTGCCTATGCTGATAAGACAATTTGCCACACCAAACATTCGTATGGCAATCCGCTCAATTCGCTTCAGCCGTTGCGCTCGTGACTCAACAACCTCCTCCATCACAGCAGCACCGGCCATGAGAGTTTCGTTCGCCGCGCCAACTAATGGCTTCATGTAGACTCCCTTGCTGCTAAGTGCCAATCGCACTAATATTCCTCACCAGTGCTGCCTTGCCCCTTACTCTGCCCGATAGTTTGGCGCTTCTTTGGTAATTTGCACGTCATGAACATGAGACTCACGCATACCTGCCGACGTAATCTCGACAAATTCAGCTTTATTGTGCAGATCACTTATGGTGGCACAACCACAGTACCCCATTGATTGCTTCACACCACCAACCAATTGGAACAAAATCGCCAACACGCTACCTTTATATGCAACCCGACCTTCGATACCTTCAGGTACCATTTTTTCAGTACTTGCATCTGCTTCCTGAAAATAACGATCAGCGGAGCCAGCTGCCATGGCACCTAAGCTACCCATGCCACGATATGACTTATAACTACGTCCTTGGAATAGAATGACTTCTCCTGGCGCTTCTTCCGTACCAGCAAACATACTACCCATCATTACCGTGGAAGCCCCCGCAGCAAGTGCTTTTGATACGTCACCGGAAAAGCGTACGCCGCCGTCTGCAATACATGGAACTCCCGTGCCTTTAAGGGCATTGGCCACATTTGCGATAGCACTAATTTGTGGAACGCCAACACCAGCGACAATACGAGTGGTGCAAATTGAACCAGGACCGATACCTACTTTAACCCCATCTGCACCATGTTCAACCATTGCCAACGCCGCTGCTGCAGTTGCAATATTTCCACCAATAACATCGACTTTCGGGTAATTGGTTTTAATCCAGCGTATCCGATCCAAAACGCCTTTGGAGTGGCCATGTGCCGTATCTACCACAATCACATCAACGCCAGCTTTGACTAACAAATCAATGCGTTCATCGTTATCTGGTCCAACACCAACAGCTGCACCGACGCGCAATTTTCCTTGATCATCTTTACAGGCGAAAGGATGCTCAGTCGATTTTTGGATATCTTTGACCGTGATCAAACCATGCAATTTAAAATTAGCGTCTACCACCAATACGCGTTCCAGACGGTGTTTATTCATCAAACGCTTGGCTTCTGCCACATCCGCGTTTTCATCCACGTAGACTAATTTGTCCCGAGGCGTCATTTTATCGCGTACTTGAGCATCCAACTCACGCTCAAAACGCAAATCACGATTGGTAATAATACCCACGACAGTATTTCCTTCAACGACAGGAAAACCACTGATTCCATGCTGTTGCGATAGCGCCACTACGTCACGCACTGTCATGTCAGGCGGAATGGTAATTGGATCGCGTAACACACCAGATTCAAATCGTTTTACTTTAGAAACTTCACGAGCTTGTTCTATTGGTGTTAAATTTTTATGAACAATACCTATGCCGCCCTCTTGCGCCATAGCAATTGCCAAACGCGATTCAGTCACGGTATCCATAGCAGCAGATAGCAATGGAATATTTAAGGTAATATTACGTGTTAACTGTGTGGCAAGAACAGTGTCTTTTGGAAGGATATCTGAGTAAGCGGGTACTAACAGCACATCGTCAAAAGTGAGTGCTTTTTGGAGAAGACGCATAGTATTTCCTATAGGCGCAAAAGTGAATTATACAGAAAACTGCGTCAATAGTGTTGCGCACACCACATTGCCACCATTTATTTTGCTTAACTTAACTTAAAATACCATGTAAACCAACGATTAATCCTGTTAACTTATTATTTTTAAACATAAAACCGTACGTGCGGTATTATTTCATTCTCGCAATAAGCTAACTACGGATGAATTCATGCTATAACGAAGTGTGGGGCGACAATGACGCGTGAATTCGCCCATTTCGGCGCACTAACTCCGGCATTGATCACATTTACTAAGCGACCACTATGAAGTTATTTTATCAACAAGGATTGGGGCTCATTGCTATTTCACTGATCGTGAGCCATAGCGCCCTAGCGCAACAATATGCATGGATTGATGAAAATGGCCACAAGCAGTTTTCTGACCAACCACCACCAGCATCTGTCCCAAACAATAAAATTATCTACAGCAAAGAGCACACCAACACTAGCAGTGTGCAGCCAGCAGATACCGAAAGTCACCCTAAATCCATTGCCGAGCAAGAACTGTCATACAATAAAAAACACGCGGAACAAGTTAAGCAAGAGAAAAAAAATCAAGAAGTCGCCAATCAAGTTGCAGCCCAAAAAGATGACTGCAAACGTATGGCTGACTTTGAGAGCGTACTGAATTCGGGCGAACGGATCAGACAAAATACCCCAGACGGTGAACGTGGCTACATGAGTGACGAAGAACGTGCCACCGAGCAACGCAACCTGAAGCAAAAATTAACTGAATGCAATTAGCTGAATACAACTAGATAAGCGCGACTATGTTGGTGTAACTTTGGCTTTTATCGCTCTGGTACGTCGTGCCGCCATCGGGTCAACCAACAATGCTCGATAAATTTCAATCCGATCTTGTTCTCTGACTAGGACATCAAGCGCTTGTATTTTTGAATAAACACCAATTTTTTGTTGTTCAAGGTTTATATCTGGAAATACCTCTAGCACACCGGATAAGCCAATCGCCTGTCCTAGTGTTGTCCCAGGCGAAACGGTCAGTGAGCGTAAAAACTGCGCGTCAGGGAGTATGTAACACACCTCGACTGAAAGCGCATGGTTCGGCAACGGTACGTTATCCATAGACACTTTCGGCGCGACTACAAAATGCATCGACGAAACTATTAGCGATTTTACTAAACACGGGTCCAATTAAATGATCTAAAATTGTACTTGAAAATTCGTAATGCAATTCAAATTCAATTTTGCAGGCATTAGCGCGCAAGGGTTTGAATACCCAAGTTCCATCGAGCTGCTTAAATGGCCCGGAAATTAATTTCATTTTCATTAACGTTGGTGCAGAATTGGTGTTCTCTGTAGTGAAACTTTGATGCACCCCATGAAAATTGATGTGCAATGTTGCCTGCAACTTGTCTTCGCTACGCTCATGAATTTGCACTCCGCCACACCATGGAAGAAATTTCGGGTAATCTTCCGCTGCATTTACTAACGCGAACATTTGTTCGGCGCTGTACCCGACTAATACCGATTTTTGTACGACTGCCATTTTTTAAACCATATTGTAATTTGTTTGAGGCGAATTGCTTCAGACTGAAATTTTAACCGACTTGCTGCCAATGAGTATTGCTGATAATAAAAAAGCTTTCCACGATTATTTTATAGAAGAACAATTTGAAGCCGGTATCGTGCTGCAAGGATGGGAAGTCAAAGCCATTCGAGCCGGTCGTGTTCAATTAAAAGAAGCCTATGTCGTCACCAGAAACGATGAAATTTTTCTGTTTGGTGCACACATTGGCGCATTACCCACTGCATCAACGCACATCAGTCCCGAAGCGTTACGGACGCGCAAGCTTTTGTTAAAAAAATCAGAAATTGATAAACTAATTGGCAAAGTTGAGCGCGCAGGCTACACACTCGTTCCGCTCAATATGCACTTCAGCAAAGGTTTAATCAAACTTCAATTTGGCTTAGCTAAAGGAAAGAAACAGTACGACAAGCGTGAATCAGAAAAAGAACGCGACTGGCAACGTGAGCAACAAAAAATCATGAAAATCCATCGACGTTAATATAATACCATTACCGACTCATTTTTTCGTGCAGCACCTCATTTTTTAAGAAGACCTATTTTCAATGCAACCCGGCACACTTTATCTTTTACCCAACACATTGGGAGTCGCTCATTCCTCACACCCATTATTTGATGTTATTCCGGTTGAAGTCCAAAAGATCACGGCACAACTCAGTTATTTTATCGCCGAAAATGCCAAGACGACCCGTGCCCATCTCAACCTCATCAATGCCAATTATCCGTTATCAAAACCGCTGCAAGAATTACACATTGTCGAACTAAACGTCAATACAAAATCAAGCGCATTACCTGAATTGCTGGCACCGATATTAGCGGGGGTGGATGGGGGATTAATTTCAGAGGCTGGGGTGCCCGCTGTTGCCGATCCTGGTGCTAATCTAGTTCGTCTGGCGCACCAGCATGGCATCATGGTACGGCCGCTGGTAGGCCCATCTTCCTTGCTGTTAGCCGTCATGGCAAGTGGCCTGAATGGGCAGAGTTTTGCCTTCAATGGCTATCTACCAACCGACAGCGCTGAGCGCAGCAAACGACTGAGCGAGTTAGAACAGCGTTCGCGCAAAGAGAAACAGACTCAGTTATTTATTGAAACGCCCTACCGCAACACCGCGTTACTGGAAGCCCTGTGTCTGAGCTGTCAAGCAACAACCGAGTTATGCGTCGCCACGGATTTAAGCTTAGCGTCCGAGCACATACAAACGCATACGATTGCGCACTGGAGAACACTCTTAAGCGCCAGAAAATTACCGGACTTTCATAAAAAACCAACGGTCTTTTTATTTTTGGCGTGATGGATGTTCCACATCGGAATAGCACTCGTCATTCCGCTTACACAGGCGTGTCGCGTTTATCAAATCACTAGTTGGAGCCGTGAAACCACAACACCATCTTCGTCGGCATAAACCCAATCTCCTGGATTAACCGCAACACCAGCGATGGTGACGCGGCATTGCTTGTCACCGGCACCCTTGCGAATACTGCGTTGCGGATGCACTGCTAAGGCACGAATACCAATCTGGCACGCATTCAACTCTACGGTGTCACGCACACAACCATTAACGATGATGCCGCTCCAGCCATTTTTTTCTGCCAATTGACCTAACAATCCACCGACAAGCGCACAGCGCAAACTTCCCCCACCATCAACAACTAATACCCTACCCTCGCCTGCTTGCTCCAGAGCCGCGCGCACTATCACATTATCTTCGAATACCTTGAGCGTGTAAGCTGGCCCCGAAAACTGATGATTCTTGCCAAAATGGGAGAACACCGGCGGCAATACCGCAACACTTCCGTCAGCCAACTTGTCTTCGTTGCCATCGCAGAGGTCGCAACAACTGAATAAGGGTTTAGTCATAACACACTTTCTTAGTAAAATTGTAATTCATCAATAACCAACGGCGACATTCATTATTATCTTTGCCCCCCCCCCCGCAGCCGCAGGCGAGGGCTCAGCCCCGTTCGTGATCAACAGAGAGCGTACTTTATATTGTACCGTGGCAACGTCAATGTTTTACGTAAGTCTAAACATAACAGTGCAGGCTGACAACAAACTGTCGGCTAAACAGCCCCGCCATAAAAAAACCCGCACAGTCTGTGGACTCGGCGGGCTTTTTTGCGACGTAAGCTGTGCAGATAGGCACAAGTTCGTCATGATCAGCATGTCAGGCGAAAATGCCTGCAACAATTAGTTTTTCGATTGATCAACCATTTTGTTTTTAGCAATCCAAGGCATCATAGCGCGCAGTTTTGCACCAACTTGTTCGATTTGGTGTTCTGAGTTCAAACGACGACGGGAGATCAAAGTCGGTGCGCCTGCTTTGTTTTCCAAAATGAAGCTTTTTGCGTATTCGCCAGTTTGGATGTCTTTCAGACATTGACGCATTGCATCTTTTGTCGCTGATGTGACAACTTTAGGGCCAGTAACATATTCGCCGTATTCTGCATTATTGGAGATCGAGTAGTTCATGTTAGCGATACCGCCTTCATAGATCAGATCAACGATCAATTTTAATTCATGCAGACATTCAAAGTAAGCCATTTCTGGAGCATAACCAGCTTCAGTCAATGTTTCGAAACCAGCTTTGATCAGTTCAACTGCACCACCGCACAAAACAGCTTGTTCACCGAACAAATCTGTTTCTGTTTCTTCACGGAAGTTCGTTTCGATGATACCAGCACGACCACCACCGTTTGCCATTGCGTACGATAACGCGATGTCACGAGCAACGCCCGATTTATCTTGATACACAGCGATCAGGTGAGGTACACCGCCACCTTGTGTATAGGTTGCACGTACTGTATGACCTGGCGCTTTTGGAGCAATCATGATGACATCCAGATCTGCGCGTGGTACGACTTGACCGTAATGAACGTTAAAACCATGTGCGAACGCTAATACCGCGCCTTGTTTGGCGTATGGAGCAACATTTTCATTGTAAACTTGAGCGATATTTTCATCAGGCAACAAAATCATGATGACGTCAGCCGCTTTAACTGCTTCGTTGACTTCTGCTACGTTCAGACCAGCATTGACAACTTTATCCCACGACGCGCCACCTTTGCGCAAAGCAACGGTTACTTTACAACCAGAATCATTCAGATTTTGTGCGTGCGCGTGACCTTGTGAACCGTAACCAATGATGGTTACATTTTTGCCTTTAATTAAGGAGAGGTCACAATCTTTATCGTAAAAAACGTTCATTTTAATTTTCCTGGTCTTAGTTAGTTACTGGTAGTTAGCTACCAGTAGTTAATTACTTGCGTTTAACTACTTAGTTATTACGCTTAGTTGTTACGCTTAGATATTATGCTTAGATATTACGTATAACGACATATGCACCACGGGCAATCGACAACATAGATTGCCGATGCCTGCAGCAGCACCTTGTTATACTTTAAGAATACGTTCGCCGCGTCCGATTCCTGAGCCACCGGTACGTACCGTTTCCAGAATCGAGGTGCGATCAATAGCTTCGATAAACGCGTCGAGTTTGGTTTTATTACCGGTCAGTTCAATGGTATAGGTTTTTTCGGTGACGTCGATAATCCGTCCACGGAAAATATCCGTAGTACGATTAATCTCTTCACGCTCCTTGCCTACAGCGCGAACTTTGATCAACATCAGTTCGCGCTCGATATGCGCACCTTCGGTTAGATCAACAACTTTGATTACTTCAATCAAGCGATTCAGATGTTTGGTGATTTGTTCAATCACTTCATCCGAACCGACCGTCACAATAGTCATGCGCGACAGGGTTGCGTCTTCAGTCGGTGCGACCGTGAGAGTTTCAATGTTATAGCCACGCGCAGAAAATAAACCAACTACACGAGATAAAGCACCGGCTTCGTTTTCCAGCAAAACAGAAATGATATGTCGCATATTATAAATCCTCCGAACCAAGCAGCATTTCGGACAGACCCTTGCCAGCTTTGACCATAGGCCATACATTTTCTGTCTGGTCGGTGATGAAATTCATGAATACCAATCGGTCTTTCATGGCAAACGCTTCTTGCAATGCCCCGTCAACATCGGCTGGATTTTCAATTTTCATTCCAACGTGGCCGTATGCTTCAACCAGTTTGGTAAAATCAGGCAATGAGTCCATGTATGATTCTGAATAACGTGAACCATAATCGATTTGCTGCCATTGACGTACCATCCCAAGAAAACGGTTATTCAACAGAATAATTTTCGGTGTCAGGTGATATTGCTTACATGTGGCCAATTCCTGAATATTCATTTGAATGGAACCTTCACCCGTGATGCAGGCAACTGTTGCGCCCGGATTCGCCATTTGCACACCCATCGCATACGGCAATCCCACACCCATGGTTCCCAGACCACCTGAATTAATCCAACGACGCGGTTGGTTAAAACGGTAGTATTGAGCCGCCCACATTTGATGCTGTCCGACATCGGAGGTAATAAATGCATCACCATTGGTGATTTTGCACACTTTTTCAACAACCGATTGTGGCTTAATCACCAAGCTGGAATCAGCAAATTTCAGGCACTCAACTTTGCGCCATTCATTAATCTGCACCCACCATGGTGCAATCGATGCTGGATTTGGACGCGTTTCCAATTGCGATAATTGCAGCAACATTTCCTGCAATACATCTTTAACATTGCCAACAATGGGCACATCCACTTTCACCCGTTTAGAGATCGACGATGGATCAATATCGATATGAATGATTTTGCGCTGTTGCGAGGCGAAATGTTTAGGATTACCGATAACTCGATCATCAAAACGTGCACCTACTGCGATCAGTACGTCGCAGTGTTGCATCGCCATATTGGCTTCATACGTACCATGCATTCCTGGCATACCAACATATTTATCATCAGCTGCACGGTACCCGCCCAGTCCCATCAGGGTATTGGTGCATGGAAAGCCAAGTTGATCGACAAATTTATTCAGTTCAGGCGCAGCGTTTGCCAAAATCACACCACCGCCGGTGTAGATCATTGGCCGTTCTGCTTGCAACAATAATTGCAAGGCTTTGCGAATTTGTCCGGAATGACCTTTGTCTACCGGTTTATACGAGCGCATTTCAATTTCTTTCGGATACGAGTAAGCACATTTGTGCATACTGATATCTTTAGGAATATCCACTAGAACCGGACCAGGCCTGCCTGTAGACGCAATGTAAAATGCTTTTTTGATTGTCGCAGCAAGATCACGCACATCTTTGACTAAAAAATTGTGCTTGACGCATGGACGTGTGATACCCACGGTATCGCATTCTTGGAACGCGTCTTGTCCAATCACTGCCGAAGGCACTTGACCAGAAATAACGACCATTGGAATCGAATCCATATACGCCGTTGCCAAACCGGTAACCGCATTAGTAACACCAGGACCTGAGGTCACTAGCGCAACACCCACTTTAGTGGAGGATCGAGAATACGCATCCGCTGCATGGACGGCCGCCTGCTCATGGCGTACCAGAATATGCTGGAATTTGTCTTGATTGAAAATGGCATCGTAAATATACAATACCGCGCCGCCAGGATAACCGAACACATGTTCGACACCTTCTTCGGCCAGGCAGCGTACTAAAATTTCTGCGCCTGTTAACTCTGAATTTGCACTCACTGGCAATTCCTTTCAAGGTCCATAGGAGATTGATCGGATGCTCTCCCCTTACGAAGTGCCACATCGGACAACAACCGCTTTGCCAGATTTATATCACCGCCCTCATCCTTGACATAACCGTAGGTATGCTACAAATGACGACTAATGACGACTGGGACGCGTATCAGATCACCCAATACAGAAAAACTTCTCACGCTTATGGCGTGGGTTAGAGCAAACAGCTTCAAAACTAAAGCAAGTCGTGTGTGATCACCGGCGTGATGGGCCAATTTTACGGACTTAGCCGGCTCAAGATAATGAGACGGACTGATACAGTAATCCGTTGTCGGTATTTATGTCAAGTAATTTCAGCAGCATGGGAGCTAATTTCATTTATACTTCCGTTTCACATGGAGAAGTTTATGAATACTCACCACAATTCCAGCGCCACAACAATCCTATCGCGCCTGTCACGCATTTTCTCCATAACAGGGGTTTTGACTCTACTGACGATAATAGTAGGATCGCTTTCTGGGTGTGCGGTGGTCGCTGTTGCCGATGCCGTCGTCGCAACAACGGTTAATGTCGGCTCAGCGGTGATTAATACCGCTGTTGATGTCACGCGCGCGGGAGTTCACGCCGTCATTCCCAATGATAATCCGAAAAAATAAGCCGCGTTGATAAGTCGCAATAATAAGCCGCGTTGATATGCAACAACAATATCGTTATTAATATTATTATCTAATAAAGCGATAGATTTATTTTTAACAATACAATTCAAAACAGCCTAACACAAGGTATAGTGGTGGATTGTCATCGTATTTTTCCATTATGAAGTATCTACTTTCCCTGTTGTTGCTCATCATTGCTCCTTGCCATGCATCCGAGTCCCGCTTTGGTGCTTTTTATTTCTACCAGAATGATGCGGTATTGACGTCGAAGCACGTCGACTTACCAGACATGGCACGCTTTTCGAGGAATGTGCAATCCGCCATCTGGAAAATTCTCAAACCTGTCCGGATTAAATCGAGCATCGGCTATTTGGTCATTGCTGTTCGCGAGGATGGGGATACGGCGGTCTGGCTAGACATGGAACCTGCCATTCATCCCTACTACGCAGCGGCTATCACACAGGCCATCGGAAAGCTCCGGCCATTTGCCGTCAGTGACGGCGCTGTGGTATTTGGGCTACAAATGTCCATTGACACACCCAAATTTACTCTCAAAAGCGCACCAAACCCGATTGAGTGGCGTGATGCCATCAAAAAATGGGGGGATGATGACATCGACAGACTCATGTGGGCGGTCTGGCCAAAGCCGGATGAGTAGCAACGAACGTCGATAATGCTGGGGTTATTCTTTGACTCGAGCGTGGCTCACGTTCTCACCATCATTCACATGCAATGCCAGGAACGTAATGGATGACAACACTGTCAGCGCACCCATGGTGATGAATGCATGGTGTAACGCACCAAGAACCGCCAGATGATCAGATTGCGATAACCCACCCAAAAACCAACTAGTGACTAAAAGTCCGCACGCCAAACCAAAACTCATCGACATTTGCTGCAAGGAGCTAGCAATCGTGCTGGCCATGCTGACATCCGCCCCTTGAATATCGGCATATGCCATAGAGTTGGTACTAGTAAATTGCAATGAATTAAAGAAGCCCATGGCAAATCCAAGTAGTACGATCACAACAAGCGGTGTTGCACTTGTGACTAATGAAAATCCGCAAATAATGCAGCCTATCATCCACGTATTAATGGTGAGGATACGACGATAACCGAATCGAGCCAGCAATTTTGCGGCGCATAACTTCATTCCCATAGCAGCAAGCGCTGCGGGCATCATCAGCAAACCTGATTGCCATGCGGGAAAACCCAGCCCCAATTGATAAAGCAGCGGCAGCAAAAAAGGTAAGGCGCCAATACCCAATCGTGTGACAAAACCGCCCGCGACCGATATCCGAAAAGTGCGCACCTTCAGCAGCGTTAGATTGAGTAATGGCGAAGCATGGTCTTTCGCATGCCAGACATAAGCGGCCAACAACCCAAATGCCAGAACCAACAATCCCACCACAATCGGAAAAGGTAGTCGATGTTCGCCAAAGACTTCCAATACCCAAGACAGTAAAGCCACACCAGAACCAAACAAAAACAGCCCGATACCATCCAAAGGACGCTGGGTTTCACCTACATAATCTGGCATATAGCGATAGGTCAGCAGTAATGCCAGTATCCCAACGGGCACATTCACAAAAAATATATACCGCCATGACATCCAATGTACGATTAGTCCTCCCACTAATGGCCCCAGTAATGGGCCGATCAACGCGGGAATAATGACGAAATTCATCGCAACAATTAATTCCGATTTAGCGAATGTTCTGACAATCGTCAAGCGGCCAACCGGCATCATTAGGGCAGCGCCCATCCCTTGCAAAATACGTGATATCACTAGCATCGGCACATTCACCGATAAGCCACATAAAATCGAAGCAATAGTAAACGTGATGATCGCCAGCGTGAATACACGGCGGGTTCCAAAACGATCGGCAATCCAGCCACTAACTGGAATACCGACGGCCAGACTCAGGATATAGCTCATCACCACCGCTTTTAAACTTAAGGGCGTAACATGCAAACTGGCAGCCATAGAAGGCACTGCCGTATTGATAATGGTGGAATCCAACTGTTCCATGAATAGCGCCGTTGCGACAACCCATGGTAAGTATTTTTTTATTTTAGAACTCATTAGATAAAATTAACAACATTTCCCCGCACCTTTGCCACTATACCGGGCTTCCTGACGTTCACGAAAAAACTCTTCGTAGGTCATACAGTGTTTGTCAGGGTGATTGACGCGCATGTGTTCGGTGTAGACACTGTAATCTGGCACACCAACCATCAGTCGTGCTGCCTGCCCGAGATAACGGCCTACTTTAGCTAAGTCTAAATCTTCAAACATAGATACTCCTTTAAAACAAACACAAGCAGCTAGTGTGCGCAACCTGACATTCAAGACCAGATTGCGCATTAAAACAAGACACATTGAAGACACGTTAACGAGGCACTTATTTTGCAACTACCATCGCTTCATACGGGGTTTCCAACGCAGTCGGATTCGGATTTTTAAGCGCTCGCAATGCGGTACGCAAACCAAAACCAACAACACTCACGACCACAAACATAAATAACAAGGTCAAGCCAGCATCTAAACGATTATTAAATACTAATCGCCCCATTTCTTCCACTGATTTAGCTGGAGCCAGAATAACGCCTTTATCTAGCGCATCAGAAAACTTATTCGCCAACGCTAAAAATCCAACTTTAGGGCTAGGATCAAATACTTTAATCCAGCCTGCGCTCATGGTACATACCAGCAATACGGTAGCAGGAACAATCGCAACCCATGCATACTGTTGACGTTTCATTTTAAATAATACCGCCGCACAGAGTGAGAGCGCAATTGCTGCCAGCATTTGGTTGGCAATCCCAAATAATGGCCACAGTGTATTGATACCACCCAGTGGATCGACCACGCCCTGGAACAAGAAATAGCCCCACAATGCTACGCAAGCCCCAGTGGCAATCAAATTTGCAGGTAAAGAGTCTGTACGTTTCAACGCAGGAATAAATGTACCCAACAAATCTTGCAACATGAATCGACCGGCCCGGGTTCCTGCATCGACCGCTGTCAAAATGAATAATGCCTCAAATAAGATAGCAAAATGATACCAAAAAGCCATCATTTTTTGACCACCAACGACCTGATGGAGAATGTGCGCCATACCGACTGCTAGAGTAGGTGCGCCGCCGGCCCGTGACAGGATTGTCGTTTCACCAATATCCTTGGTGGTTTGCAGCAAAATATCCGGCGTGATCGCAAAGCCCCAGCCATTAATAACGGCAGCAACTGCTTCCGGCGTGGTACCAATGACGGCTGCCGGACTATTCATTGCAAAGTAAACACCGGGATCAATCACGGAAGCCGCGACCAACGCCATAATCGCCACAAACGATTCCATCAACATGGCACCATAACCAATAAACCGTGCATGCGATTCGTTTTCCAGCATTTTTGGCGTGGTTCCAGATGAGATCAGCGCGTGAAATCCAGAAACCGAACCACAGGCGATGGTAATAAACAGAAATGGGAATAAGGAACCTGACCAAACCGGACCACTTCCGTCGATAAACCGCGTCATTGCCGGCATTTGTAAATCCGGTGCAACAAAGACCACTGCCACGGCTAATGCACTGATAGTACCGATCTTCAGGAATGTAGAGAGGTAATCACGTGGTGCCAATAACAACCAAACTGGCAATACCGACGCAATAAAACCATAACCAATCAGGCACCAAGTCAATTGTTTTCCATCAAGATTAAAGTACGGTGCCAATTCAGGGTGACCAGCTACATAGCCGCCGCCATAAATGGCCAACATTAACAAAATAAATCCTACGATTGAAATTTCAGCAATTTTTCCTGGACGTATGTAGCGCATGTAGATCCCCATCATAAACGCAATAGGAATCGTTGCACCAACGGTAAATGCGCCCCATGGGCTGTGCGTTAAAGCCTTAACTACAATCAACGCCAATACGGCCAGAATAATAATCATGATCATAAAGCAGCCAAACAAGGCAATCACGCCAGGTATGGTTCCCATTTCCGACTTGATCAAATCACCTAATGAGCGACCGTCGCGGCGTACCGACACAAACAGCACCATAAAATCCTGCACTGCGCCCGCCAGCACCACACCCGCCAATATCCACAGCATGCCCGGCAAGTACCCCATTTGGGCTGCCAATACCGGACCGACTAGTGGGCCAGCACCCGCGATGGCGGCAAAGTGATGCCCGAACAAGACATATTTATTGGTTGGAACATAATCCAATCCATCATTATGCCGCCAGGCAGGAGTATTACGGGTAGGGTCAAGTCGCAATACTTTATCTGCAATAAAACGACTGTAATAACGATACGAGATCAAATAAACCGATATCGCAGCGACAATAATCCAAAGTGCGTTGATGTGTTCGCCGCGATTAAGGGCAACATATCCAAGTGCAAATGCGCCAGCTAACGCTAAAATCAGCCAAGCAAGTTGTGATACCATTTTATTCATAACCATCTCCATTTAGGACGAATGCATAACTACCCGGACACCGTATCCGGCAGATAGCACCTAATTAAGTCATTCGTCATTTATATGCAAGACCAAACCCCACATACCACTTTCAGCACACTAGGCTTGGTAAATGTTCGACGCTCGCTTTCCTTTTGCGTTCGCGATGCATTCAAGAACCATCGACATTATAAAAATGCTAAAATTCTTAATAATCACATACGACACGCAATTCAGGCTAAAATCTCGGATAGCATTCCAATGAAACCTCAGCCAAAATAGCGAATGAATAACAAGCTGCCGGCACGCACATTGCTGTGTGCCTACTACTTGTTAGTCTACCTGATTTTTTGTGCTGATTTTTATAAAGTCGCTGAATCTGTGCATATTTATCTTTGAGCAAAACGATGGCTCAGATAGCATATTGTCTTTATCGAATGCGCTCGCTTTACTATTTTTTCCTGATTTTTCACCTTTTTTAGTCACTCAAATTACGCCAGCATGTCACCAGACGAATATTGCCAACAAAAAGCGGCCAAAAGTGGCTCCAGTTTTTATTATAGTTTTCTGTTTTTGCCTAAACCACGGCGACTGGCAATTACGGCATTGTATGCCTTTTGCCGAGAAGTCGACGATGCCGTTGATGAAACCTCTGATGCCAGCATTGCGCAAACCAAATTAAGTTGGTGGCGCGGTGAAATTATGTCTATGTTGGCAGGTACTCCCACTCATCCGGTAACGCGTGCCTTGCAACCTCATTTAGCAACGTATCATCTCGAAGGAAAACATTTACTTGCCGTGATCGATGGCATGGAAATGGATTTACACCAAACACGCTATCTTGATTATATTGGTCTACAAAAATATTGCTGGCATGTGGCTGGCGTGGTTGGAATTTTATCTGCCAGTATTTTTGGGGTGAGTGAGCCCAAAACCTTGGAATTTGCCGAAAAACTAGGATTGGCTTTTCAGTTAACAAATATTATTCGTGACGTTGGTGATGATGCGCGCAAAGGTCGTATTTATTTGCCGGTGAATGAATTACAGCAGTTTGGGGTCAAGGCAGCGGATATTTTAAATGCGAACCACTCAGAACAATTTACCGCACTCATGGAATTTCAATATAATCGGGCGCAAGCCTGTTATGAGCAAGCATTGGCCTTACTGCCCCAAGCTGATCGCCGCGCACAACGTACCAGTTTAATTATGGCAGCAATCTATCGTACTTTACTGGTAGAAATTAAAAACGATGGTTTCCACGTGCTAAATCAACGTATTTCGCTAACACCGATACGCAAATTGTGGCTGGCGTGGATTACCTATGTCCGTGGCTGACGCAGATGGCCAAGTATGCGGTAATAGGTGCCGGTTGGGCAGGTTGCAGCGCTGCTGTTGAACTTGCTAAAAAAGGACATCAGGTTGAACTGTTTGAAGCAGCCCGAACACTTGGTGGAAGGGCACGCCAATGGCACTATGACGGACTGACCTTGGATAATGGCCAGCATATATTGCTCGGCGCCTACCGCGACACCCTCGCACTGTTAAGGACAATCGGAGTCAACCCAGATGCCGCGCTGATGCGATTACCGCTACAGATGTGCTACCCGCGCGATGTACAGGGTGCTTATACTCTCGGTACCGGCATGGAATTTATCGCGCCTAAACTACCTGCACCATTCCACGTACTGGTCGCATTACTACGCGCTAACGGTATTCGCCGTGAGGACAAAATGGCACTCGCACGTTTTTCTAGCACAGTACGTTGGATGGATTGGCATCTACATACCGATTGCAGTGTCGCTGAATTACTGGTGCGTTTTGACCAGACTGATCACTTAATTCGGCTGCTGTGGCAACCACTCTGTGTTGCTGCCCTGAATACACCTATCGCAAGCGCATCGGCACAGGTTTTTTTAAATGTACTAAAAGAGAGTTTAGGAGCACGTCGGGCCGCCTCAGATATGTTGATTCCGCGCTGCGACCTCTCAAGTCTACTACCAGACCCAGCTACCGCCTATATCGTCGCACGAGGTGGAAATGTACACCTCGGTTGCGCGATTCAATCCATTACGCTGATACATCCCACCCAAAAAGATGAAACCGGCATAGTATCGTCACCACAGTGGCAATTACATTCCGCCCAAGATGCATTGCGTGTTGATGGCGTCGTTATCGCAACACCGGCCAAGGTTGCCGCTAGCTTACTTGAACCACTCACCCCCCACCATGGGATTCCTGAATATAGTTACGAACCGATTACCACCTGCTATTTGCGCTACCCTGCCAGCGTCCGACTAGAACGTCCATTTTTTGCATTACTAGATCAGCCTGAGCATAACCAGTTTGGTCAATTCGTCTTCGATCGGGGACAATTTAATTCAGATCAAGGCACGGCTAATCAAGCTGGCCTGCTTGCTGTGATTGTTAGTGCCTCCCAAGCAGCGACCGCCCAAGGTCATGCTCAATTAGCACAAGCACTGGCGCACCAATTAGCGACGACGTTTCATCGCCCGGAGCTAATGCAAGCACAATGGAGTCAAGTCATTACTGAGAAACGGGCAAGCTTCGCTTGCACCCCCAACTTGCAGCGACCAGATCAGCACCTGAACATCTCTGGATTAGAGGGAATTTCACTCGCCGGCGACTACACTGCAAGCCCCTACCCTGCCACACTAGAATCAGCAGTCGCTAGCGGCATCCATGCGGCCAGTGCGCTACTACGTTGACAAACGATCAAACAAGCCACTTAGTAAAACCAGAAAATGCCCCTATCGACAAGACAAGCACGGCACTTAATCTAATGAGAAGACGCGATTCAAGCGCCTTTATTTCATGCTTTATGCCAGCCACTTCCACTCGCAATTCATGAATATCCTGCTTCACCTCCACGCGCAATTCATTAATTTCCTGCTTTAATTCTGCTCTTAATTCATAAATGTCCTGCTTTAATTCCGTTCTTAATTCATTAATTTCTTGCTTTACCTCTGCTCTTAATGCATTAATTTCTTGCTTTACCTCTGCTCTTAATGCATTAATTTCCTGCTTTACTTCCATCCTCAAATCACCAATATCGTGCTTTACCTCATTAATTTCATATTTCAGCTCTTGATCCGAACGTTGCATTTCAAATTGCATCGTATCCAAATCATGTTTGGTAGCGACTTGCGAGGATGACTGAACTTCACACACAGCTTCTGCAATACCTTCTGCCTGCTCAGAAGCAATACCATGTGTTGTTAATGTTTTTACAAATTTTAATGTATCAAAAGCCGCTGACGGCATAAGCTACTCCTTTCGTTCCTTGGTAGTGAGTGAATTCGGTGTTTATGACAATACCAAATTGGATTAGTTTCATCTATTTGGCGTTTCTTATCATTGATGATGCTTGCGATGATGCTTGTTTAGGTACAATCACGCTTTCCCCTGCTGATCATCAAGGTTTGTCATGCCCGAATCCACCGAACGTCCATGGTTATCACTCAATAGCGTTGATGATGCTGAAATTTGGATTGCCAATACCAATCTTGAAATTAAATTTTATTTAGAACAAGCGCAAGGAGGATACGCCAGTGCCGGACAAACCGATGGCCAAGGTATTTGCTTTGAGTTGATTCATGGTGGGAAATTATTTTTGCATACGACCAGTGAAGGCGTGCTATTACTTGAATTGAGTGCTGATGCTGATTGGATTGCACCAGTTATTGCGGCTTGTTCCGGCACACCCGCACCACGCGGACAACGTTGGATTTTGGCAGAAGACAGCTTGATCCAATTAGTATTGGGGCTAAATAGCCTGATCGCCACTAGTTCTGTGATAATGCACCATGATTTTGGGTTGCATCTGACACCATTCCGCTAAAACTAGCCGCCCCAGCTATCTTGGAATAAAATATGTTCCAATGGGCGGCGCGTATCCCATTTTTCTAGTTCTAGCATGGGAGCAGGATAAAATTCATCAACATGCCCGACACATAGAATAGCAATCGGCTGACTTCCTTCTGGCATACCAAGTCTGCTGCGCACATACGCAGGATCAAACAGGGATACCCATCCTACCCCGATATCTTCTGCACGTGCGGCCAACCAAAAATTTTGTATAGCGCATGCCGCCGAGGCCAGATCCATTTCTGGCATGGTGCGTCGCCCAAAGATATGCTTTTCACGTTGATCAGTCAAACCCACTACCAAAATTTCAGCACAGGATAACATTCCTTCCACTTTGAGCGCCATAAAATCAGAACCTCGCTCACCCAGTGCTTCGGCCGTACGAATGCGTTCCTGATTGACGTGCTGATACAGATCGCTACGTAGCTGCGCATCCAAAATTCGCACAAAACGCCATGGCTGCATATATCCCACACTAGGGCCTTGGTGCGCCGCTTTAATAAATCGCAGTAACTGCTCTGGATCTATCGGTGTAGATAAAAAATGCCGCATGTCCCTTCGTTCTGCAATCGCACGATATACGCCGTGAATTTCAGCTGGGGTGAATGGGTGCGAAGTCATTTATTAAAGTAAATGCCCTAATTTTGTCGCTTTTGTTTGTAAATAACGCTCATTAAATACATTTTTTTTAACAATTAGTGGAATTTGTTCTGTTACTTTAATACCAAATTCTTGCAACGCTGCGATTTTACGTGGATTATTACTCATTAAACGGACAGAATTGACGCCCAAATGCGCAAGCATCGGCTGACAAATTTGGTAATTACGTTGATCCGCTTCAAATCCAAGTAGTAAGTTTGCTTCAACGGTATCAGCGCCGGAATCCTGCAAATGATAGGCATACACTTTGTTCAGCAAACCAATACCGCGGCCTTCTTGGCGTAAATAGAGTAAAACACCACGACCTTCTTCAGCAATTTTCTTCATGGCGAGTTCTAGCTGAGAACCACAATCACAGCGTTGGCTAAACAGAGCATCCCCCGTCAGACATTCTGAATGTAGTCGCGCCAGTACCGGCTCACCTGAACCGACATCACCTAATGTCAGCGCCAGATGTTCTTTACCCGTTGATGCCTCATAAAACGCATGCATCGTAAAGGTAGCCCATTGCGTCGGCAAAATACACGATGTTTTATAATGCACGCCCTGATAGGCTGGCGTCGCTACTGGAATCTCTGTTGCTGGAATCTCTGTTACTGGCACGATATCTATCACCGGCACTACATCACTATTACTCGCCTTGTTGTTCAACATATTTTCAACCTGTTACGTTCATAAATTCAAGCATGGCGAGCTTCTGCTGATCTGAGGCATGATCTACGGCATAACTACACGCGTGACACTAACTAGCCGCCTCGGTTAATGTACCATTTTGGTAATCTCGCATTGCTTGTTCAATTTCTTCGCGGGTATTCATTACGAATGGGCCGTATTGTACTACTGCCTCGCCAATCGGTCGTCCCGCGATTACCAAAAACCGCGTTTCATGTAATTGACTTTGCAGTTGGATACTCCCGCCGGAAGATAGTATACCAGCACTGTGATTTTGCACAACACGCGCTCCAATATTAACTTCACCTTCATAGGCATACACAAATGCATGATGTTCACTCGCGACATCAAAACTAATCTGAGTGCGGGGTGGCAGCATAATATCCAAATACAAGGGCGCCGTACTTACCCCTTGTATTGGCCCTTCCACGCGCTGACCTTCCAACACAACAATACCTGCGATCACCTTAACCGTTGCACCCGTGCTGAGAGTAGACACAGGAATCTGAGTTGATGGAATATCACGATAGCGTGCTGGCGTCATTTTTTCCTTAGCAGGCAGATTAATCCACAATTGAAATCCGCGCATACGCCCCTGATCTTGCTGCGGCATTTCTGAATGAATCACGCCGCGTCCAGCCGACATCCACTGTACGCCACCACTTTTAAGCTCACCAATATTTCCCATGTGATCTTCATGCCGCATCTGCCCATCCAGCATATACGTCACTGTTTCAAATCCGCGGTGTGGATGCGATGGGAAACCGGCAATGTAATCACCCGGATTATCAGATGAAAACTCATCAAGCATCAAGAATGGATCCAGTCGCGCGCCCTGAGTGCTACCCAAGCTTCGCATTAATTTAACACCAGCACCATCCGAGGTTGCCTTACCAACGATTTCACGGATCAAGGTACGGTAATGTTGATCCTCATTGGGTGTCATTTGCATTTGCGTTTCCATACTTTTTTGTCCTTTCACACTGCCCATCTCAGGTCAAGAATGAATCTGTACTTAACATAGCATCATTTAACTACGGATTCACTCCTGCCACCACATCATCTTTTTTTACTTCGCTTACAATATCGATTACGCTGCAGCTGTAACATTCAACTGACCAATTTTCTCATGTGCTGCAGCCAATGAGGCGGATTTACCTTCATCCCCCATTGCCAATCCCTCTGCGTAGACAAACTGCACATCCGAAATACCGATAAAGTTAAAGAAATCGGTCACATAGCCAGTTTGTGTATCTTTTGGTGTACCAAGATATTTCCCACCACGGGCTGCAAATACAATCACTTTTTTACCACTCAACAAACCAACCGGACCGGTCGCTGTGTACTGAAACGTTTGTCCTGCACGTGCCACATGGTCAATATATGATTTCAACACAGACGGCACACCAAAATTGTACATCGGCAAACCAAGCACAATCACGTCTGCATTTTTTAATTCAGCGATCAATGCATCAGAAAAAGCAAGGACCTCTTGTTGTGCTGCAGTACGACCTTCTGCTGGACTGATAAATGCGGTAAAGCGGGTACCATCCAAATGCGGGATTGGGTCTGTCGCCAAATCGCGCACAATGACCTTACCCTGTGCATGGTCTGCCTGCCATTGTGCTACAAATTGGCTAGCCAATTGACTAGATTGACCTTGATGTGAAAATAAACTGCTGTTCAATTGGAGTAATGTGGCCATGATGACTGTCCTTTAGATAAAGCGTAAATGAGTAGAATTTCTTGCTGCAGGATCATTAAACCATTTACAGATTAGATTAAAAAGCGCAATATTTAGTCCATATCAATCTAAATTACTGATGCATATATTAAATAGTAGTTAAAAACATTATATTTATGTCAGACACTCCCTATATCACACTGGAACAGTGGCGCTCATTCATCGCTGTTGTCGATCATAACGGCTATGCTAAAGCAGCCTTGGCGCTACACAAAAGTCAATCGGCAGTTACCTATAATGTACAAAAACTGGAAGCGCAGTTAAATATTGTCGCCTTCGAGATTATTGGAAGAAAGGCCGTGCTAACACCGACAGGCCAGTTACTATATCAACGGGCGAGCAATTTACTTGCTGACGCAGCGCGCATTGAACGTGCCGCAAAAAAACTATCAGCCGGATGGGAAGCTGAAATACGCTTGGCGGTCGAACTGATCTTTCCAAGCTGGGTATTACTCGACTGTTTGCATCAATTTGGACTGGAAAGCCCGCATACCCGTATTGAATTAATTGAATCCGTATTAGGTGGCACCACCGAAGCGCTGCTCACTGGCAATGCGGACTTAGTCATTTCCAATAACATTCCACCGGGTTTTCTCGGATCGCCATTAATGCAATTACGTTTCATCGCTGTTGCGCATCCAGACCATGCACTACACCAGTTAAATCGCCCTTTGACTATGCAAGATTTACAGGTGGAACGGCACATGGTCATCCGTGAAACCGGCAGTAAACGCAGCCATACCGGCATTTCTTTACATGCAAGCCAACGCTGGACGGTCAGTCACATTGCCACCTCGATTGAGGCCGTGTCACGTGGATATGGTTTTGCTTGGTTTCCCGAAGAAAATATCCGGGCACAACTCACAGCAGGAATACTCAAGCAACTCCCCTTTACAGAGAATGGTGAGCGCTTTGCCACTCTCTATTTAATTCAGGCCGATGCAGATGGTGCTGGACCCGGCACGAGCCGTTTAGCACAACTGATACGCACTACGGTAAAAAATCTTTGTCCCAATTCGAAAAAATTTGCCGCTGAAAATTGAATTATAATACTTGCCACCTATTACAGATTGTGACAACTATCCATGTTAGCGTTATTTAAACGTCCGTTGGCAGCGCATACTGCACTTGTACCATCCCTCATTGTTTCAAGCGCACTTTTGGGCTTCATCAGTCCAGCATGCGCTGACACTGACGTCAGCCTTCATCCCGGTTTTGGCTTGATTGATTCCCAACCTCTCAACGAAATCTGGCTCAACCCAGGATTTTATTCTCGCCACTTTCAAAATGACATTGGCCTAGATAATGACAACTTCGGATTTGGCGCTGAATACCGTTTTTCTACCGTCAATTCGGTGACAATCGGCCGTTTTTTGAATAGTGACCGGCAATATTCCGATTATGCTGGTCTATACTATCAGCCCTTTTCAATCGGACCGTTACGCTTGGGTGCTGTTGTCGGGGGCTTTAATGGCTATCCCCACATGCTGAATGGCGGCTGGTTTTTAGCCGCTATCCCGATGATTAGTATGGAATACCAGCGAGTCGGATTAAATATCGCATTTGTGCCATCCTATAAAGATCGCTTATATGGCGCTATTTCATTTCAGGTAAAAGTCAATGTTTGGAAATAAAAAAATATCACTAGTCGTAAAATTAGTTGTTGCTGCCAGCGTACTGGTTTCAGTCTCAGCAGTAACCTATCTGGTGACGGCATACGAATTCGTTCCAATGGCGTGGCGTTTTGTCGAACGTCGTCATCCAGCACTTGACGATGTTGGCACCAGAGCCTTCACTTCGGCTGGTATTCCAGGAGATCCACTGAATGTAGCCTTCGTTGGAAGCGAGCTTGCCTTGCACAATAAAATGCTCTCCGCTGGCTGGTTTCCGGCCGATCCGATCACCTTACATAGTTCCTTGCGTATTGCCAAAGACAGTTTATTTCACAAACCGTATCCTGATGCGCCGGTCAGTGATTTATTCATTAACGGTAGCCGCCAAAATTTTGCATTTGAACAGGCAGAAGGGAATAATCCATCGAAACGGCACCATGTCCGGTTTTGGCTGGCAAAAGCCCGCGATGCACTCGATCGACCGTTATGGATTGGTGCTGCCACCTTTGATTCTGGTGTCGGACTCAGTCACACGACGGGGCAGATTACCCACCACATTGCTGCCGAAGTTGACCGCGAGCGCGACAAACTGGCAAGCGACTTGACCCGTCAGGGAAATCTGGTTTTTCAATGGGTGGATGGCTTTCAACCTGCACTTCAAGGTCGCAATGGCGGCGGCGATCATTTTGTCACGGATGGCAGATTGGCGATGTTTCAAGAGCATTAACAACAACATCGTCACCAGAGCTATAATTCAAGCTGCTCTACAACTGTTGCAGCGCCTCCAGTAACGGGGCGCAAGCATCCGCAATGCGATCTAGACTTTGCTCGCGCAACAGACCTAAATCAACACGTTGCTGCCCTTGATATCCAGCCCATTTCAACAGCGAGGCACAGCCATCAGGATGATCAAACATCCCATGTAAATAGCTACCGAGCAGTTGATCGTCGGATGAGCGACAGCCTTCATCTTCACCGTGAATGACGAAGGCTGGCAGCGTATCATTACTAGCATAAGTGATACCCATGTGAATTTCGTACCCTGTTACGCAGGCCTTGAGCGCACCATCAAAGGCACAATTTCCAGTGACTTGTTGCAGGCGTTTTTCTTGCGTCAGTTCAGTCCCAATATCCAACAATCCTAATCCATCTGAATCTCCTGGCGTTCCTTCTACGCCGTGTGGATCACTAATCACATGACCAAGCATTTGATAACCACCACATATTCCAATGACTTTCCCACCATAACGCAAATGCGATTTGAGGTGTTTTTCCCAGCCTTGCTCTTTTAAAAAAGCCAGATCAGCTCGTGTATTTTTGCTGCCAGGCAAAATAATCAAATCAGCCGGCGGTATCGCCTGACCAGGTCCAATAAATTGTAAATTGACGTCAGGATGGGCGCGTAAGGCATCAAAATCAGTATGGTTCGAAATTCGTGGAATAGCCGGCACAATAATACGGAATTGCCCAGTACCAACTTGACTGGATTGGATTGCATCTTCCGCATCTAGCGTCAACCCATGTAAATACGGTATAACCGCTAACACTGGCTTGCCAGTTTGCTGCTCCAACCAGCGCAATCCAGGCTCGAGTAAACTGATATCGCCACGAAAGCGGTTGATCACAAAACCAATAATACGATTTCGTTCCGATTCAGATAAACACGATAAGGTACCGACAAAATGCGCAAATACCCCGCCCCGATCAATATCAGCAACTAACACGACCGAACAATCGACCGCTTCGGCAAATCCCATATTTGCAATATCACGATCTCGCAAATTGATTTCCGCAGGACTGCCTGCCCCTTCAACAATGATGCAATCATACTGTTGTTGTAAGCGTTCATACGACTCTATTACCGCTTTCATCGCCACGATTTTATAGCTGTGATAATCACGTGCATTCATGTCGCTACGGACTTTGCCATGAATAATTACTTGTGCACCGGTGTCGGAGGACGGTTTCAGCAGTACCGGATTCATATCCGTGTGTGGTAGTAAGCCGGCTGCTTGGGCCTGCAAAGCTTGGGCCCGCCCGATTTCACCACCGTCTTCCGTAACTGCACTGTTTAGGGCCATATTTTGCGGTTTCATCGGTACAACTCGCACGCCTTGGCGTTTTAGCAGCCGACACAAGGCGGCAACAACGGTGGATTTTCCGGCATCGGAAGTGGTTCCCTGAACCATTAATGTGCTGATATGCATGAGTATATTATTTTCTGGCACGCTGTAATGCTGCACAAACTGCACGTGCACCATCCAAAATACGTGGCCCGGGACGGTTAATTTGATCTGGATTGATACTATACAGATGATGATTTTTTACTGCTAGCATGCCAGGAAATGCCTGCCATTGTGCCAAACTGCTATCCGCTTCATCCTTGACATTGCCTGTAAGCATCACATCGGGATTCGCTTCCACAACAGCTTCAACACTCACTGTCGGAGCGGCTACGGGGAGCTGTCCAAACACATTCACCCCACCGCACAGTCGAATCACGTCGCTAACAATATGCTGATTATTCAAGGTGTAAATCGGCTTGCCCCAAACTTGATAAAATACACGTAATGTTTTTTTACCTTGATTATCACGGCTTAACTGTTGTAATCCCATAGAAAATTGCTGGGCAGCAGATTGCGCGATGGCATCCGTTCCGGTCAGCTTACCCATCTTAATCAAACTCGCCGGAATATCGTTCAGCTTATGTGGCTCACTGTAGTAAATTGGGATGCCCAACTTATGTAACGCATCTAACTGGGATGAAAATGCACCATGCAACCACACAACCAACAAATCCGGTTTCAGCGCAATCACGCGCTCCAGATCAAATTGACGATCATCCCCAATCCGCACGATATTTTTGGCTGCCTCAGGATAATCACTATAACTGCTGGTGCCGACGATTTTACCCCCTGCGCCAGCTGCAAACACCATTTCGGTCGCATGCGGTGCCAGTGTGATGATACGCTTAGCAGGGGCTGCCAGCGTCACCGTATTACCAGCATCATCCTGAACAGTAATTGCCGCGTGTATGGTCGGCGCATATAAAGACAACATGCAGCATAGTGACGCCAGCATGTGCACAGCGCGCGATGTTAACTGTATTTTCACATTATCCTTTCACTACCAGAGGCAATCCCGCTACGACTAGGATGACGCGATTGCAGATAGCGGCAACCGCCTGATTTAAACGCCCGGCCTCATCCACAAACCAACGCGATACCGCACCTTGTGGAATAATGCCCTGACCCACTTCATTCGACACTAAAATGACCTCGCTGCCAGATAGTCCTGTGCTAAGTACCTCCAACAAGTGCGCCCGTTGTTCCGCAAAACAGGCTGGCGGTTCAATATGGCCAATTTCAGGGTAGTCACGCGCTTCTGAAAAAAGCAAATTCGATAACCAGACTGTCAAGCAGTCCACCAAAATAATCACACCGGCATCACATTCCTGGGCTGTAGATCCATGCTCCAATGCGACTTGCGCCAATGCCGCTCCCAATTGGATCGGCTCTTCTATTGTGATCCAATCGTGTGGGCGTTGTTGTTGGTGATGGGCAATTCGCGCTTGCATTTCTTCATCGTCAGGTTGGGCAGTTGCAATCACGACGACACGCTGACCACGTGTACGCGCCAACTCAGTAGCCAACTGTTCAGCATAGCGACTTTTACCAGAGCGTGCGCCACCCAAAATAAATCGGCGTAATGGGTAAGTCGATAAATCGCAGTTACTGACGACCTTATCCACCTTTACCACCCCACGCCAAACTACGCGGCAAATAGATTTGCTGCCCAGCATGAGTAATCACTTCGATTGGATGTCCCAAACAGGCACTTAATGCTGTTTCAGTCATTAATTCTCTTGCCGTTCCAGCCTGCCAACTTCCATCCCCCATCAACAATAAGGCGTGGGTAGCTATACGGTAGGATAAACTTAAATCGTGGCTGACCATGATTACCGCACTACTCTGCCCTTGTGCATTTTGCTGACAACGTTGGGCAAATAACTGCATGACGCGCACTTGATGCGCTATATCTAAGGCATTAGCAGGCTCATCCAACAACATCAACGGTGCATCCTGTGCCAACAATGCCGCAATCGCCACCCGTTGGCGCTCCCCGCCGGAAAGACTGCGCACATCGCGCTCGGCTAATTCGGCCACATCCAATTCGGCTAATGCAGCGTAGGCGGCAGCGCGATCATCACCCGATTCCCAGTAACGATTATCCTGATAAGGATGTCGGGCAGTTAATACCGTTTCAATCACACTATAGGCAAATGCATCATTGCGGCCTTGTGGTAGATAAGCCCGCAACTTGGCCAATTCCATCAACGACCATTGCTGCAGGGAACGCTCATTGATGTCAATAGTGCCATGCTCTGCATCACGCAATCCGGCCAGACTACGTAACAAGGTGCTTTTACCTGCCCCATTACGCCCTATCACACACCAACATTCCCCAGCATGAACTTGCCAATCCAATCCCGCCAGCAGCACACGCGAGCCAATCGTTAAACCTAATTGCCGGGTTTGCAGTTTCATGGCGTTTATTCCATTCCTTTCATCTCGAAGTTTTCCTACTAATTGACGACTTACTTCGGCAGCTTGTGTAATTGATGCAATTGCAACAAAAATAGCGGCACACCAATGATGGCAGTAATCACCCCAACTGGCAATTGCAACGGAGACACAACGGTACGCGCCAAGGTGTCGGCGATCACTAAAAAACTGCCTCCAGCCAAGGTAGCCGCTGGCAATAACAAGCGGTGATCAGAACCCCAAAAAAAACGACATGCATGCGGCATAATCAAACCAACAAAACCAATACTACCAGCATTGCTGACCGCGCTGGCTGTCAGTAATGCGGCACAAAAAAAGACGATTTTTCGTAAGCGTCCAACGGATATTCCCAAGGTACTCGCCATATCCGAATGCAGTGCCACCACATTCAGCGCACGTGCCATACGACACACACATAACAGCACACCAGCCAAAATAATCCATGGAATCGCGCGTGCTTCGGTTCCAGACAAATCACCGATCATCCAAAACACCATGCTACGCAAACGGCTATCCGGTGCCAACGAAAGGATTAGCGAAATCACCGCCCCGCATCCGGACGCAACAATCACCCCGGTCAATAACAACAATGGTGCGCTACCGTTTGAACTACCACTGCCTTTAAAATCTTTATAGGCCAGTGCAAACAATAGTCCAGCTACGCCAACCGCGCCCACAAATGCCGACAAATCAACCATCCACGCAGCACAAAAAAACAGCATTGCCAATAACGCACCCACAGCAGCACCGCCGGAAATGCCTAAGACATAGGGGTCGGCTAACGGATTACGCAGCAGCGCCTGCATTAATACGCCAGCCAAGGCCAGCGTTGCGCCAGTAACGAACGCCGACAAGCCACGCAACAGCCGTAAATGCAACAGTGTCGCGTTCATACTCTGAACAGGAACATCATTCAACAACTCCCACGCGGCCCGGCCCAGTTCCGTGACCGATATCGTAATCGAACCACTACAGCACGCCAGAATCAGGCTAGCGATAGCAAACAGCACCAACGCGCCGGTAATACGTCGGGCGCGTAAAGCAGAACGATCAAAAAATACAGCCATAGTTTTCCAGTGGTTTTCTATACCAATTAAAAGTGATAACGCGCACTGATTTTCATCTGACGGCCATCTGATGGATAGATACCCGAAGGATTACTAGTTAATGAGCAAGTATAGGCGTTACTAAAATAATGACGATCCGTCAAATTGGTGCCGGATACAGACAATTCCCATGGACCGATGGATTTCGCATAACGGGCATCCAGTGTTGCGTAGGCTGGGATCAAGGCTGAACAGGTATTGCTAAAATCACCGCCATAACGCTGTGTATCAACCCATTGTGCTCCCACATAGGCTGTTTGTCCGTTACCAATCATCCAGTTCAATTGCGCTGAAACGGTATTTTTGGGTACCATCACCATCGTATTGCCGGCATTGACACCTTCGGTAAACTTGGCCACAACGTAATTCCATTGACCAGTCACACGTACTTCTTTGGTCAGAGATACTTTACCTTCCATGCTAAAACCCTGACGTTTGGTCGGGTCTAGATTGGTATTGGCGCCATAACCAAAATTAGCCGTCGGATCAAAATAAATTTCATTTTTCAGTTCGTGACTATAGACGCGTGCGGTCAGTTGATGTGCCGTATCGCCGATAGTAGTACCCAACTCCAGATCATGGGATGTTTGCGGATTAATTGGCGTGTTTGATACCACTGTGTAGCCATTTTCATCGGCATTGGCTATGCGAAAACTTTGTCCGGCTTTGGCAAACACATCCACCGTTGGTGTGATTTTGTAACTACCTTGCAGTTCCCAAGCATTCACACCTTGTGACACAGTGTAGTTATCTGTTGCATACGGAGCCAAATCGACAGACGTTTTGTCGAATACCTCATGTCGCACGCCAAATGCAACACGTGCCTGACCCAGTTTCACTTCATCACGTGCATACACTGCTTTTGAATGCTGCGATGCCTGTGCCAACGACCAACTCGCCGTTGTATCACGATCCCAGTTAATGAAATCCAGCCCAACCACCAATTCATTCGTGAAACCTTGTTGACTTATTAGATGACGTACACGTGGTGATAACTGTGTTTGATTTGATGTGTAGATTGAAGAAGAACCACTGTAAGAAGCAGCCACCTCTTTATCGCGATTAGATAATTCGGCTTCCACTTCCCAATCGCCAAAACGGCGATCAACAAATGCGGTATAGCGATTCGTATCGATCGAGGCATAATCTGTTGGCGTCACTGTTTGACGTGGATCTTGCTGGAATTGTAGGAGCGTTAATGAACCCGCCAGACGAGAATCCTGACGCGCCATATCAATATTCAAACCCGCACGACCTTGATCGGAATACCACACAAAATTGGCATTCGCCATTTTTTCATTCAGAGCATTATTATTGCGATAATTGTCCGTTTGTTGATCGGTCATATTCACACTAGCACTAAAATTTTCCCAACCTTGTGACAATGAGGCACGTACTTCTTTATCGCCAAATTGCCCAATAGTCGTTGTGACCGATCCAGAAAGAGCCTGTTTACCGATGGATTTGGTAATAATCTGAATCACACCACCCGTGGCGCCATCACCATACAACACACTACTACCACCACGCATAATTTCAATGCGCTCAACTGAATCAATTGGTATGGTCGACAATAACGGCGTACTTAATTCATTTTCTGACAAGCGTACACCATCCACCAACACCACCATATTTTGACTGCTATTGGTACCAAAACCACTCATATCCAAATCAAAATCTGAGGTACCATACATGCTTTGACGCCCGTACACGCCGGCAATTTTTCGGATAGCCTCATTGACGTTATCAATACCGGATTGTTGAATTTCACTCGCCGTAATCACCGTCGCACCCATCGGTGCCAAGTCTGGTGCATTAGCAAAACGTGATGCGGTAATAATGACCGGTGCGATCGCTGGCACAGTCTCCGACAACGAGTTTTGATCGGGCATTGCCTGTGCCATAGCACTAAAACACGACAAAGCGGACAGTACAGCCAAACACAAAGGAGCAGGTTGACAGAACGCAGGCACAGGGCTGCGCAAATAAGATGAAGAGATCATAAGGAACCAGGTAAAGGGCAACCAGCCCACGTCCCCGTAAGCTGGATTGAACAAAGCTGTTAGCCGTTTCAGTCGGCGCAGCTTCACTACGTTTGGCCGGTATCCGGGCTGAATATGCCAACTCTCTCGCCTTCCCGTGCGAACACAGTGGCTTTATGCAGAGAGTGGTTCGATTAGTATAACTACAAAAAAAGTCAACTTAAAATCGACTCTAACCGATCATGATTCACCGTTGCGGGGGCAGCACACATACGTAACAGCATCGCTGTTTACGCTATGTTTCCCGTTTAACCGCAGACATGATTATGTCCGCGAGCACCAAAACAGGCGCATTTTACCTTACATTTAACACGAACGACTAGCACTTATCATGCTAGTGTTTTATTTTTTCCATATAACACGACTTTATTACGCCCTTCCATTTTGGCTTGATACATCGCTTTATCTGCCATTCTAATGATCATTTCGGGTGTTTGCATTTCATTCGGCACTAACACGACCACGCCAACGCTTAGCGTGACACGACCGAGCGGTGATTGCACATGAGCGAGATTAAGTGACTCTTGCGATTGGCGAATGTGCTCGGCCTGCGTCATCACATTGACCAGATCAGTTTCAGCAATCAAGACAACGAATTCTTCGCCACCATAACGAGCCGCTAGGTCGCCAGCTCGGCTGGCATTTAATTTTAATAAAAGCGCCACTTGACGAAGGCATTCATCGCCTTCCTGATGCCCGTAGTTATCATTGTAATTTTTAAAAAAATCAACGTCGATCATAATTAATCCCAGCATCTTACCTGCACGTTCCGCACGACGCATTTCGAGGAGAAAAACCTCATCAAAACGACGTCGATTAGGGATGCCGGTCATACTGTCAGTCATACTAAGTTCGGATAAGCGCTGATTGGCAATTTCTAGTTTCAAGGTACGTTCAACAACCCGATCTTCTAATTTTTCGCGGTCAAGACCAATTTTTGTCGCCATATCGTTGAAACCTTGCGACATGACGGTGAGCTCATCATTCCCATCAGAGGTAATGTTAATTGAAAAATTACCTGCTTTGGTTTCTCTCATTCCATCAGTCAACTCTTTCAATGGGCTGGAAATGCTGCGCGAAATAATATAGGCAAACGCGACCGCACACATAAAGCAAATAAATGCAATCACGACTATTTCATCACGTACCACTCTCGCTTCGATCACTAAATTAGCGTATGGAATTTCACTAACGACAACCCACGAAGTTTGTGGAATTTGAGAAAAAGCCACCACAATTTGTTTGTTTTGGTCGTTATCATCGGGCGTAATAAAGCCTGTTTTTTGACCCTGTAGTATGCTTTTATTAATTGTTTGAACTAATGCAGTTGCAACACGATTGGAAGAGATTTTGGATTCCCAAGGCGTTTTAACAATGTAGTCGCCGCCTTTTAAATCGAAAATATAAATCATGCTATCTCGACCCAAATCAACATCTTCAAATGCACTAGAAAAGTATGATGATCTTATCCCCAGAAACAAACTACCTGCCAATCGATTGTTCGCTTTAAAATAAATATTCCGCAACATGACAATATTTCGCTGTCCATTACTACCTTCAATCCCCCCCCAATAAAACCGATCTTTTGATTCAGGAAATTGGCTGGCAAATTGCTCTACAGAGCGGCCTAATTGCGAAAATACTTGTGCATCCATGATGTGCTTATCTGCATCAAGAAAGTATTTTTGGTTAATATGATCGGTCGAACCATACGTGTCCAACAGAATTTTTGTCATTTTGGTGCGGGCGTTTTCCTTCAATTCGGGATTGGCGCCAGCATAATGTTCTAATTCTGATTGGACAGAATCAGACAATGCCAATCTTTCACTATCGGACTCGATTTGTCGCAGTTGAAATTCAATATTTTTCGCTACCTGCTTCACAATTTCACTGGAAAAATTACGGGTTCTCTCCATAATTGCTTGACTTGATTGCGCATAAGAAATGGCGCCAGAAATAATTAATGGCAACAATGAAATCAACACGAACGACATGAAGATACGATACCCAATTTTTATTTTTCTTAACCAGTGCATCAAGAAAATATCGCAAAATTTAACCATTTTTTTCTACTCAGGCAAAGGTTGAACTTAGTTGTAATGCTTTTGCGCCTCATTTTTGATGGATAGATCGATCATTTTGGCCGCATTTTTTGGGGTGATTTTGCCAAATAACACCTGTTGCAATAAGGGATGCAGCATGTCAATCGTAGAAGCAGGCAAAAATGAATAGTAGGGACTGACCGTAACGGGAGATTGACTAATAGTGGATATATAATTAATAATTTGACTATCACTCACCACCTTGCCCTCCATTTTTTTCATCGGAGGAATATTTTGGCGTTTGTTCTGTTCGATTTGAAAACCTTTGCCATATATAAACTCTAGAAACTGAAGCGCAGCCTGTTTATTTTTTGTTTCACAAACTGCAAAACCAGTTTCACTACCAATCACGGGAATAGTCCGTTGCCCGACAGCATTCCATGGTGGGAGGAAAACACCGGTTTCAAAGTGATTCCCTTGAATAAGCCGTCCAGAAGCCCATGTGCCCTGAAACGCCATCGCTGCGTTACCTTTGGTAAACAAGTCGATCCCCGCAGCGTATCCGGTCGTCATATACCCTTTTTGCACATAATTACGATCTGCTAGCAGCTTAATTTTAGCAAAAATATTAGCAACTTCAGGTGTATTGAAATTCAGGCTACCGTTACCAATTTTCATTTTCCAGTCAGGCTGGTTGGGCACCACATTATTTGCAAACCCAAAACTAAATGGACCGTTGGCAAGTGCATTCGGATAGGCGCCACTCAAGACAATCGGCGTCATATCTGCCTTCTTAAGTTGCTCACAAACACGCAAAAATTCCTCGAAATTCGTTGGTAAGGCCGTTATTTTTGCGCGTTTAAACATCTCCTTATTGTAATAAATCAATGTCGCAGCAACACCACCCGATATGCCAAAATGTTTATTTGTTTTACTCACCCAGTCTTGTTTTAAACTGTCGAGCATATTATTCCAAGCGGCACTACCACTTACATCGGCCAAAATCCCCTGATCTGCCAATTCCGCTGAATAGGCATTAGGATTAACGGACATAATATCGGGCAAATTATTCGCTGCCACCTTGGGTTTGATATTCTCTTCAACTGAATTGCCAATCATAAATTGAACATCCACATCAATTTGAGGATGTGTTTTCGTAAATTCAATGGCAATTTGGTGCATTTCTTCCGACCAATCAGGAGCCCACACCAATGCGGTAATCATCGTTTTAGGTAAATTTTGTACGTTGGAATTCTCTCCCACAGTATTGTTGCAGCTGAACAATGCCACAATCAATGTCGGGGGAATTAATAACTGCATCCATATTTGGCGTAGGTGTGTTTTCACATATGCAATTAAGTGAAGTTGACATTAACCGAGAATGTTAAAACAACACATCCATAACACCTTAAAGATACATCCATGTTTAAGGTGTGTATTCGTGATAATTTATACAAATAATGACGTAGCCCCTGATACATTCTGCAACTCAATAATACCGTACTGCACTATTATTGCAAGTAATTATTTTAATTAATGCCAATGTAAAACCACACATTCACCATAGGAAATCACCCGTTGATCTGCTAGCACATGTTGTGCCATTTGCATGGGCTCTGGAGTACACTGGTATGCTCGTATCTGACGAATCGACCCCGCGTGGCATATCAAAACGCAATTGGCCACAATAGATGAATTTTGCTGTTTTTGTTGTAATTCACGCATAAAATCAGCGATGCGAATCGACATTGCCAAAACCGACTCACCTCCTCCTGGCGCATAGGTGACGGGGTGATCGGCCCAAGCATCTATTTCCGCTCTGGGAATACGATCCCATGCCTGATTTTCCCAATCCCCGAAATTGAGCTCCATTAAACGCGGATCGGACTGCGGTACCATCGTCGCCTCTCCGCTGTTCGCTGTTGCAGCCAACGCACCACATAAGGCTGTAGCCAAGTCAGCACAACGTCGTAATGGACTCGTCATAATATGGCAATACGAAGGAAGTTGCGGTAAAAGCCGCGCCAGCACAGCTTCCCTCTCGGTGACATCCACAGTCAAATCAGACTGACCGTAACATATACCAGAGGCAATCTGCGGTACCGGATGCCGAATTAAGTAAACAGGCATAATGCCCCTGAAAATCCGAGGTAAAACATCACTTCACTCAATTGCTGTACCGTTCCGAGACAATCCCCCGTATAGCCACCTATTCGCCGCTGAAACAAACACACTAGTCGCCATACCATCAGACCTATCAACACCATTCCAGCTAAGGTCGCTGTCATCAATCCAAGCAAGGTGCATGGAAGTCGTACAAAAGCCAATGCCAAACAGAACAACAACCCGAGTGGCACAAACACGCTACTACCCGCAACGATAAGTTCTGCCGTACTCAATTGTGTAGCAATGACCTTTGCTTTGCCATCTTCACGCACATAATCCATCCCCCAAATAACAGCACCAGAGGCCAAACGTGATAATGGATGGGCTAAAAGTAGCGCCATTGCGGTCAACATATTCGGCAAACCAGCAAGCACCGTGCATTTCAACAAAAGCAATAAACTAATGCCGATTGCACCATAAGCGCCCACCCGTGAATCACGCATTATTTCTAGCACACGCTCAGGTGTCATACCACCACCAAACCCGTCACATACGTCTGCAAAACCATCTTCATGGAACGCTCCGGTGCTCCAAATTCCAGCAATCGTAGATAACACCACAGCAACTGCCGATGACCAGCATAGCTGTGCGAGCAAATAAACAGCTGCGGTGATTGCCCCAATCAACCACCCTACCAATGGAAAATAACGCAACGATGGCGACAACCAAGATGGATCAAAGCCGACCCAGCGTGGTATAGGAATTCGCGTAAAAAATTGCAACGCCGTAAAAAACAACCGAAGCTGATGCCACAGGTAATGGCTAAATTGCGTCATTCACTCCGCTCACTCACGGCAGCAGACTCAAATGTCGCCATTTGCTCTAGAAAATTTACGGCTGCCTGTAACAACGGATACGCTAATGCTGCACCACTGCCCTCTCCCAATCGCAAATCCAATTGCAATAACGGGCGCGCTTTCAATGTATTCAGCATGGCGCGATGACCACTTTCATCCGAGCAGTGTGAAAATACACAATAATCCAAAATCGCCGGTTGCAATCTCGCGGCAACTAATAACGCGCTGGTAACAATAAATCCATCGATCAGCAATACCATACGACGTGATGCGCCAGCCAACATCGCTCCCACCATCATCGCAATTTCAAAACCACCAAAGGTTGCCAGCAACGCGATCGGATCGCTCACATGGTGATGAAGCTTGACCGCGCGCTCCAGAACAGCCAACTTGTGCTGAACACCTTCAGCAGACAATCCGGTCCCAGCACCAACACATTGCGCTAATGGCACACCAGAAAATTTATGCATTAGTGCGGCGGCAGAGGTCGTATTACCAATTCCCATTTCACCAAAACCCAGTACATTCCCCGATAGGCCCGCCACCAGATCGATACCATGTTTTAACGCAATGACACATTGCTGCGAGGTCATCGCTGGCTGCCGTGCAAAATTCCGCGTGCCATTGCCGACTTTGCGATTGAGCAAATTCGGACGTTCACCGAACACATGATTAACGCCAGCATCCACGCTCACTAAGTTAAAACCACTTTGTCTGGCAAACACATTAATAGCAGCACCACCGCTCAAAAAATTTTCAACCATTTGCCACGTAACACTTTGCGGATAAGCAGAAACACCTTCTTCCACCACGCCATGGTCAGCAGCAAAAACCAGCATGGCAGGACAATGCAACGCTGGATGATCCGTTCCTTGAATCAATCCGATCTGTAATGCCAATTGCTCTAATTGGCCAAGACTGCCCAATGGTTTGGTTTTAGTGTTAATCCGCATTTGCAAAGCAGCACTTAATTCTGGCTGATGCAATAATGCAATCGCAGGAAATTTCAATTTAGTCATGATCGTTCTATACTTAAAAAATATGCACACTGTCATTTAGTGCGACATTGACACGCTACATTATCGACAACATTACCGTAACATATACATTTCTCGTGTCTATTCATCCAACTCGCGCAAACGCGAAAGTGCCTGATCAATACGGTCAACGGCAACAATTGTTAACCCCTCTATTGGCTGTTTTGGCGCATTCGCTTTCGGAATCAGTGCCACCGTAAACCCGAGTTTGGCAGCTTCACGCAGACGCTCTTGTCCGCGTGGAGCAGGTCGGATTTCGCCAGCCAAGCCAACCTCACCAAACACTACCAAGCCACGTGGCAAAGGACGATTGCGCATGGAAGAATGTATCGCCATTAATACCGCCAGATCGGCAGCAGGTTCGGCAATTTTGACACCGCCAACGGCATTAATGAACACATCTTGATCAAATGCAGCAATGCCGGCATGACGGTGCAATACAGCCAAGAGCATGGCTAACCGATTTTGTTCTAATCCAACCGATAAACGTCGGGCATTCGGTGCATGAGAAGAATCAACCAAAGCTTGTATCTCAACCAGCAAAGGCCGGCTACCTTCCTGCGTCACCATGACACAGGCACCTGCAACTGGCGTATCGTGCTGTGACAAAAACAACGCAGAGGGATTAGATACGCCTTTTAATCCTTTTTCCGTCATAGCAAAAACGCCTAGCTCATTGACGGCGCCAAAGCGATTTTTAATGGCGCGCACCAAGCGAAAACTGGAGTGGGTATCACCTTCAAAATACAACACCGTATCCACAATATGTTCTAACACACGCGGACCGGCTAGCGCACCTTCTTTGGTGACATGCCCCACCATAATAATAGTGACATCGGATAATTTAGCGGCGCGAGTAAGTTGCGCCGCACACTCTCGCACTTGTGCAACAGAACCGGGAGCGGAACTTAATGCATCGGAATAAATCGTTTGAATCGAATCAATCACCACCACTTGTGGCTTATGCTCAATGAGTGTCGCAAGAATTTTTTCCAGCTGAATTTCAGCTTGCAATTTCAGATCAGCAGCATCCAGCATCAATCGCTTCGATCGTAGGGCGATTTGCGCACCCGATTCTTCACCACTGACATACAAAACACGCTTGCGCCGCGACATATCTGCCAATGCCTGTAATAACAAGGTCGATTTACCGATACCGGGATCGCCACCAATCAGCACCACGCCACCCGATACTAAGCCACCACCCAGTACGCGATCGAATTCATCAATGCCGGTACTAAATCGCGGCACTTCCAATGCATCAATATCCGATAATTTCAGCACTGGTGCTGTCTGAGCCAGACTTTTGGGCGACTGAGAATAGCGATTACCTCCCGTCTCAATAACACTTTCGACTAAGGTATTCCATTGTCCACATGCGGGACATTGTCCAGCCCATTTATTCGCAATACCACCACACTCGGTACAACTGTAATTAGTTTTAATCTTTGCCATTGTGTAGTTAATTCTTTTCCTACATAGTTAAAATTAACGTGAATCTAGCCAGCGTGCGTGCCCTGCACAACTAACGGAACACGTTGCGCCACGGCACACATTAATTCATATCCGATGGTACCAGCAGCGTGCGCCACATCATCAATCGGCAATCCCTCTCCCCACAGCACCACTGACGAACCAACATGCGCCTGCGGCACCGGCGTCAGATCCACGGTCAACATATCCATGGAAACGCGCCCGACCAACACCGTGTGTACACCATCCACCAGCACCGGTGTACCATTCGGTGCCTGCCGAGGATAACCGTCCGCGTATCCACAAGCAACAATCCCTATCCGCATCGCAGCAGGAGCAACGAATCGACTACCATAACCAACTGCATCGCCTGCTTCCAGCTCTTGAATAGCAATCAATTCACTACGCAGGGTCATTCCCGGCCTTAACCCAAAGGCAGTCGACGGCACGTCTGTGGGTGATCCACCATACAACATAATACCGGCACGAATCCAATCGGTTTTCAATCCCTTTTGCAACAATATGGCAGCAGAATTAGATAAACATTTTGGCAACAGCGATCCCGTTATTGGTCCTAAGATTGGGGCGTGGACAGCGACGGCATCCTGTGCGAGGGCAAAACGTCGCAATTGCTCTTTTAATGATAGATTCACATTAAACTCATCATCCGCGTTGGCAAAATGCATGACCATATCCACGACCTCTACGCCTGCAATTGCTTGCAACCGCAAAAACGCCGCCGCGGCGTGATCCGGCTTAAACCCCAAGCGATTCATCCCACCATTGATTTTTAAGTGAACGCGAATTTTTCCAGCATCGCGCAAGCTAAATTCGGTAAGCACATCAATCTGTTCCGTATTATGGACTGCGATGTCAATCTGATACCGTCTTACCAGCGGCAAGTCTTCCTCATGAAAAAAACCTTCTAATAAAAGAATCGGCTTAGTCCAGCCAGCCTGACGCAATGAAATGGCCGCATCCAGTTCGACCAAAGCGAAGCCATCGGCGCACCTAAATGCCTGCATTGCATTCATTAAGCCATGCCCATAGGCATTGGCTTTGACAACAGCCCAAACATGGGCGCCATCACTGTGTTGGCGTGAAACGGAGAGATTGTGAGCTAGTGCATCCAGATGGATTACGGCAATAATTGGGCGTGGCATAGTGTTGAATCGGATTAAAACAATTGAAATCGGTAATAATAGGGGAATTCTACAGGAAGACACTGCAAATGAGCTGACTAACCAGCTAGTAAGCGTCATTCTAGTTAAATAGCAGATCGATTACTAGTCAACATCAGTTCTGTTTAGCATCGCCTTTACCGCGTTAATGTTCAACTTTTCTAATCAGTCACCCACCGCAAGTTAAGGTGATACACTCAATTTAAACACGCTAATCACCCGCGTTAAATGTGTAGCTTGATCTTGTAAACTATCAGCAGCAGCAGCGGCTTCTTCCACTAAAGCGGCATTTTGTTGCGTAACTTGATCCATTTGGGCAACTGCTTGGTTAACCTGTTCTATGCCTATACTTTGCTCTTTACTGGCAAGGGTGATTTCACTCATGATATTAGTAACACGCTGAACGCTATCAACGACATCGTTCATCGTAGCGCCTGCTTGTGTTACGAGTTTGCTCCCCGTCTCTACTTGCTCAACCGAATTACCGATTAAGCTTTTAATTTCTTTTGCTGCGGCAGCGCTGCGCTGCGCCAGATTACGTACTTCTGATGCAACAACAGCAAAACCACGCCCTTGTTCGCCGGCACGTGCTGCTTCAACTGCCGCATTCAACGCCAGAATATTAGTTTGAAAGGCGATGCCATCAATCACACCAATAATGTCCACAATACGTTTTGACGATTCGTTAATTGCACTCATGGTACTCACTACCTGCGCAACAACGTTCCCTCCATGTTGCGCCACAGCAGAAGCCGAGGCTGATAGCTGATTCGCCTGATTGGCATTGGCGGCATTATGCTTCACGGTCGAGGTTAATTGTTCCATTGATGCCGCTGTTTGTTCAAGCGCACTGGCTTGTTCTTCTGTGCGTGAAGACAGATCCAAATTTCCGGCAGCAATTTCATGCGCACCAATTTTTACTGCATCACTGACATCCCTGACATCCATCAACACTGAAGTAATTTTATCGGCAAACTGATTAAACGCCGAACCGATTTGTGCAAGTTCATCGACACCATCGATATTCAGTCGATGGGTTAAATCACCATTTCCAGAGGCAATATCGGCCATGGCGTCACGTATATTCTGCATGCGCGTAAGCGCTGTAGCGATCATAAATATTAACAATAGTATCGTCAAGGCAATGATGGCAATCGCTGTTATTACCGACGTGACCAATAAAGCAGAAAGTGCCTGTGTAGCCTCCGCACGATCAAGTACTACCGCCAACAGCCAATCAGTTCCTTCAATCGGCACGACAAAAATCAAGCCAGCGCGCCCACTAAACTGCATTGATCCCGTTATACCAGAATGCATGATCTCGGTCATTTGCTGTGGCGTTAGCTTGGGATCTATCTCTGAAACCGGCTTTAATGACAATTCTTTATTTGGATGAGCAATAATTAATCCATTGCCATCCATCAAAAAAGCAAAACTATGAGGTGTAGGTCGAATATCGGTTACCGTTTTTATCACGCTATCCAATTGAACGTCAGCGCCTGTGACGCCTTGTATGATACCGGCAGTGCCAAAGGTACTTGCAAATGTGACGACCAATTTACCAGTACTTGCAGAAACATACGGTGCAGTTAAAATTGCACCTTTTGATTGCATGGCCTTGATATACCACGGGCGAACTGTTGGGTCATAACCAGAGGCAATGGCTTTGGTTGAAGTAAATCGTTTATCCGGGTAGCCAACGTAAACTTTTGAAAAAGATCCAGCCGCTTCAGACAATTTAAGGAAAGACAAGGTAGTATCGCTTGCCCCTGACGGTGAGGTAGCATCCATTGAAGATGCAGCGGGGGTAGGAGAAAGAGCTGAAACAGTAGCAAGGGATGAAGCCAGCGATGAAGCAATCGTACTTTTGGAGTGCGCCCACTCGGCAATATTATTCGCATCACTTTGTGATAGTTGCTGCAAGTGCGCATTCAATGCATCAAGCGTGTGGTTTCGTACCGTTACATAATTGACTGATGCCATTACCAACATGGCAAAAGTAATGATAGAGACGCAAATAAGGATAAGTCTACCGCGTAGTGATGTAACCATAATGAATGCCTCTATTTTTTATGTCTAACAGCACTGAATGAAGTGGCGTATTTGCGTCTTGGGTAACGTAGTTGCATGATTAGTGCATGACTCAAGGTTACGGCAAAATGTTTTCTTGTAGAAATAATTTATTTGCATCACTATATCACTGGCAGGCAAAATAGGGGGTATATCCGTGACACTGCCGATACGCATAAATACTTATTTATTGGCTCACTTAGCTAACTCACTAACCACCCCACCAACCGACAGATATTTGGTTTCCATGTACTCGGCCAGACCATGGTGGGAGCCTTCACGCCCCAAGCCTGAGCTTTTTATCCCGCCAAAGGGGGCTACTTCTGTCGAAATAAGTCCTGTGTTAATGCCGACCATACCGCATTCAAGGGCTTCCGATACACGCCATTGTCGTGCCGTATTTTGCGTATACACATAGGCAGCAAGCCCAAATTCGGTGGCATTGGCAATCGCAATAGCCTCAGATTCTGTGTCAAAACGAAATAACGGTGCTACCGGACCAAAAATTTCTTCCGTAGCAACCGCCATATCAGTACTTACCTCGGTCAGAACCGTCGGCTGATACCAGGTCCGTCCTAGATCATGACGCTGCCCACCAATCATCACAGATGCTCCTTTGGAAACAGCATCAGCAACCAGCTTTTCCACTTTGAGAATGGCAGCTTCGTCAATCAGTGGCCCTTGCGTTACATCGAGATCCAAGCCATTACCTGCTTTAAGTGTTTGCACGGCAACACACAGACGTTCAGCAAAAGCAGCATAAATCCCAGCTTGCACCAAAAAGCGGTTACTACATACACAGGTTTGGCCGGAATTTCTGAATTTGGATACCATTGCACCAGCAACCGCCGCATCCAGATCGGCATCATCAAACACGATAAATGGAGCGTTCCCACCTAGCTCCAGCGATAACTTTTTAATAGTCGGCGCGGATTGTGCCATCAATAAACGACCAATGCCAGTTGAACCTGTAAAGGTGAGCTTACGTACAATTGGACTGGACGTGAAGACAGCACCAATGGCTCTGGCATCCCCAGTCACGATATTAATGACTCCTGCTGGGACTCCAGCACGTTGCGCCAACTCGGCTAAGGCCAATGCGGACAACGGTGTTTGTAGTGCCGGTTTGACGACGATAGTGCACCCAGCCGCCAGCGCAGGTGCTATTTTCCGAGTGATCATGGCAGCAGGAAAGTTCCATGGCGTAATGGCTGCGCACACACCAACTGCTTGCTGGATAACCAATAAACGTCGATCAGAAAAAGGAGAAGGAATCACTTCGCCATAGGCACGCCGGGCTTCCTCAGAAAACCATTCTACATATGCGGCGGCGTAGGTGATTTCACCTTTAGCCTCCAACAACGGCTTTCCTTGCTCAATGGTCATAATGCGAGCCAAATCATCCTGATGCACTTGCATCAAATCAAACCAGCGCCGCAATATCCGAGCACGCTCAGCCGCCGTTTTAGCTCGCCATGCTGGGAGTGCTGCATCAGCCGCCGCAATCGCACGTGTAGCCTCTACTGCACCCGCATCAGCAACCTGAGCAATAACAGCCCCAGTAGCCGGATTGGTAACATCAAACAGCGCATTACTGTCTGCATCCACCCATACACCATTGATATAACATTGGTCATGCAAAAGTGTGGCATCGTGCAAGTTAAAAATGTAGTCCAACATGGTATTCCTTCTTCCGTAATTCATCAGCCAATCTAGGTCTCCGAATAATAACGCTGATAACGCACTACTCACCCGATTACGTTGCTAATTTTAGCGTTATTTTTTGATGCAAACGAGCTAATACACACGATTACGTGCAGTGCTATTAGTACAGCCCAATCTAGTTTTTGTGATGCACAAATACAAACATTTATATAAAAAATAATGAAAATAATATTAATGTCGAGTAAAAACACCTTAAAACAAATATCAAAATGATATTATTTCAGCGAAAATCAAAGAAACCGAGGATTTTTATGGTATAAACCATGCGATGACATTTCGCAGTGAGAACATACATTTATGAATCGTGGTTTTTATACCATTATGGGAGCGCAATTTTTCTCCTCGCTCGCCGACAACGCATTGCTTATTGCTGCCTTCTTCGCTCTGGCTAACATCAATGCTCCTGACTGGATGACGCCCTTACTTAAGTTCTTCTTCGTGGCATCCTACGTTTTGCTCGCTGCATTTGTTGGTGCATTTGCCGATTCGATGCCAAAAGGCCGCGTCATGTTTATTACCAACGTCATCAAAATTACCGGTTGTGGCCTCATGTTTGCGGATGTCCATCCCCTTCTTGCCTACGGTGTCGTCGGCATCGGGGCAGCAGCCTATTCACCCGCCAAATATGGCATTCTGACTGAATTACTCCCTGCTGAAAAATTAGTCGCTGCCAACGGCTGGATTGAAGGACTAACCGTGACCTCCATTATCCTTGGCGCAGTATTAGGTGGAACATTAATTAACCCAAAGGTCTCAGCCAAGTTACTCCAACTAGGAATTCCACATATCAACCTAGGCATCAACACCCCGTTAGAAGCGGCGCTAGGTGTCATTATGATTGCCTATCTGATAGCAACTATTTTCAATCTATACATCGCCGATACGGGTGTCCGCTATGAAAAACAAGCCGCAAGCCCCGTCGTTCTGATCTCCGACTTCGCCCATTGTTGCACAACATTATGGCACGACAAACTGGGCCAAATTTCGCTCTCCATCACGACATTATTCTGGGGTGCGGGTGCCGTATTGCAGTTTTTAGTAATTTATTGGGCAGAGGTATCACTTAAGCTACCACTAGAAAAAGCAGCTGTCGTTCCCGGTGTTTCTGCTATCGGCATTGCCATTGGCGCTGTCGCCGCAGGGCGTTATGTTCCGCTCAAAAAATCGCTCTCTGTCATGCCATTTGGTGTCGCCATGGGACTTGTTGTCATCGCAATGACAATGGTGCACACAGTATGGGTCGCCTACCCCTTACTTGTCATCATCGGCGCACTTTCTGGATTTTTTGTGGTTCCAATGAATGCCTTATTACAACATCGCGGCCATATTTTAATGAGCGCAGGACACTCTATCTCAGTTCAAAATTTCAATGAAAATTTATCCATTTTACTGATGATGGCGCTCTATACCCTAATGGTGAAGTACGGCTTGAACATCAATGTTATTATCATTGCTTTTGGCGCATTCGTTTCCATTGCAACATTATTGGTGATGAAAAAACACAAATGCAATCAAGCTGAACACGATTCTCTCGCACTCATCGGAGAGCATAAGCACTAATAGTCGGCGATCACGCAGGGTTCTCGGCCAGCGATCACATCCGCTGGATACCCTGGCGTTGCGCAACGGCTATATCGCGGACAATCCGGATAAATTCTTGCGCCAGGACCGACAATACACCTTCGCTCCGCTGCAGCAATCCAACAGACTCCTCGGTTCCTTCCGTCGAAATCGCCAATCGGGTCAACACCCCTTTGGCCAAATCATCCCTCACTGCACCTACCGGCGTAAACCAGATACTATCAGATTGGCTAGCAATGGATCGTGCTACTGATACCGACATAGTTTCAATTCGATTTTCTGGCAAGCGATATCCCCTTGCCTGGAAATAACTTTCGGTACTATGCCTAGGTATCGTTCCCTTGGCAAACACAATCAACGGAAATGACATCACTTCTTTTAATGTAATAGCTGAGGCAACAGCAGACGAAATGCTTGCACCACCGCTACACAGCGGATGTCCATTTCTCACCACCACTATCAGTGGCTCAACGTACAGCAACTCAAATGACAAGCCTACCATCATGTATGGATCAGAAATACGCCCCAGCACAAAATCCACTTCACCCGATTTCAATTTATCCAGCAAAGGGGCATTTGCTGCCGTCTGGATCGTTACACGCGCCGCAGGATGATTCCGTTGAAAAACGCGTAGAGTTAAAGGTAGCAAATCCGGCGCTACTGTCGGCAATGCCCCAATATGCACTACCTGTGTCTGCGGACGTAACTCAGCACCAACCGCATTTTTAGCGGCATCCAGCGCTTGCCGCACCGATACTGCGTGGGTCAAGAAAAGCTCGCCAGAGTGAGTTAATACTGCGCCATGACGACCACGCTCAAATAAACGTACGCCAACAATTTCCTCTAACTCGGCGACTGTTTTCGACATCGCCGGTTGACTCAAGGACAATGAAGCAGCAGCCCGACCAAGATGACGCTCTGCTGCCACGGCTACAAAACAATCAATATGGCGCATGCGCAAACGATTCTTCAATTTAACTATATTCATAACCTGAGGTTATCAAATATTCGCCAATAAATCAATTTACAGCATTTTAGCAACACAATATAGTGCCATCACCACGTGCCACATTCAGCATAGGCAAAGTAGCCCAACCTAAAAATACAGGAGAATTCGATGCAAAACAGCCCTACCAAATTTGGGGAATATTATCAGCGTGATCGCAGTGCACACCCGCCTGCATACGCACCTGACTATAAGACCAGCATATTGCGTTCGCCTAAAAATGCACTCATTTCACTGCAAAATTCCTTATCCGAAATTACTGGCCCGATATTCACAGCCAACGAATTTGGCGCACTAGATAATGATTTAATTTTAAACTATGCTAAAGACAGTCTGCCGATCGGCGAACGTTTGATCGTGCATGGCTATGTCAAAGATGAAAATGGCCGACCGGTTGCTAACGCACTGGTCGAAGTATGGCAAGCAAATGCAGGAGGACGCTATCGCCACAAAAAAGACCAATACATGGCACCGATCGACCCTAATTTTGGCGGATGCGGTCGCATGTTAACGGATGAAAATGGCTACTATTGTTTCCGTACCATTAAACCAGGTCCTTACCCATGGCGCAACCGCGTCAACGACTGGCGTCCGGCACATATCCACTACTCGATTTCCGGCCAGGGATTTGCCCAACGACTCATCACGCAAATGTATTTTGAAGGCGATCCACTCATCGCGACCTGCCCTATTGTTAGAGCAATTGCAAATGAAGACGCCGTACGCGGGCTGATTGGGTTATTGGATCGCAATGCTTTTGTCCAACTCGATAGCATGGCCTATCGTTTTGATATCGTTCTACGTGGTTCACGCGCCACGTACTTTGAACAATCTATGGGAGCCAAATAATGACTCAACAACTCAGCTATTTAAAAGAAACTGCATCCCAAACTGCCGGCCCCTATGTTCACATTGGACTTGCACCGCAGCAAGCAGGCTTTAATATTTTTGAAAAAAACTTTAGTAATACCCTAACGCAAGCTGACACACAAGGGGAAAAAATTCGCATTGAAGGCCGAGTATATGATGGTTCCGGCAGTATGATGCGCGATGTACTCATTGAAATTTGGCAAGCTAATGCAGCAGGACACTACCACCATCCCGCAGATCCAAAGCAAGAACAGCGTGAAGAAGGATTCCGTGGCTGGGGCCGTGGCTGCACAGATTTTGATACCGGAGTCTATACCTTCAATACCATCAAACCAGGTCAGGTAATTGGTCGCAACGGTCGCATGATGGCACCCCACATCAACTTTTGGATAGTCGCACGCGGTATCAATCTCGGGCTCAACACGCGTTTATATTTTTCTGACGAAGCCGAAGCCAACGCCAGCGATCCCGTACTTAATCTGATTGAGCTTCAGGTACGCCGCAAAACGCTCATTGCCGAGCGTTCCCTTGACAAGGGGCAGGTGGTTTACACGTTCGATATCGTGATACAAGGCGAAAACGAAACCGTCTTCCTCGACATCTAAAAACAATAGCAACTCGAGCGCAGAAAAGCCACCTATCACCTCTGCGTTCGGGGCTCTTCACAGAGCCCCGCTAACAAGAACAAGTGCTACAGCGCCCTGATACATAGCCGCAAATCTGGATCCTCTTCATACGGCTTGATTTCAAATCCAAGTCCACGCATTAATTTCAGCATACCGGTATTTTTCGTCAATACCAAACCCTCCATCCACGACAGGCCCCGACTGCGCGCCACATCAATAATGGATGCCATCATACGTGATCCCAAACCCTGCCCACTGAACTCATCCGCAACCAACAACGAAAACTCGCAGCTACTTTTATCCGGATTGGTCACATAACGCGATACACCGATAATCCGTTCCGTCTCAGAAAATCCACCGGTACCAAGAGGCGTGCGCACACGATAAATCGCCACCATCGCCATTTCACGGTCATAATCAATTAACGTAAACCGCGCCAGCATGCGATCAGGTAATTCACGCATCGACGAAATAAAACGAAAATAGCGACTTTCCTGAGATAATCCACGTACCAATGTCTGCAACATCTGCGCATCATGCGGATGCAAGGGTCGCACAGTATAACGACTCCCATCCCGAAGCGGCCATTCCGTTTCCCTATCGGAGGGATAAGGCAAAATCGCCAAATGCTGATAATTACCCGATTCGGTCGGTGCCTGCCCGATAACAATACGTGCATCTACCACTAGCGCACCTGCAGCATCCACGATCACTGGATTAATATCCATTTCACGCAATTGCGGCAAAGCGCACACCATTTCTGACACTCGCAACAAAATGCGTTCCAGCGCCTCTCTATCAGCTGCAGGTGCACCACGCCACTCCTTCAATGTTTCAGCCGAACGCACCCGATCAATTAAACGATGTGCCAAAAATTGATTCAACGGCGGCAATTCAATAGCACGATCTGCGATCAACTCAATCATCGTGCCACCCGCACCAAATGAAATCGCCGGACCAAATAGCGCATCGGTAATCACACCGATATACAATTCCCGACCATCTGGTTTGCCCGACATATTTTGTACCGTGACGCCGTTAATCCGAGCATCTGGGCGTAAACGACTGACAGTCGCCATCATATTCAACCAGGTATCTCGCACTCCGGCCGCATTATGAATATTCAAGGCCACACCCTGCACATCGGATTTGTGCAAAATATCAGACGAATCAATTTTAAGTGCAACTGGGTATCCCAATTGATTTGCCACCAAAATAGCTTCATTTGCAGATCGGGCCAAAATTGTCATCGTGACAGGAATATGGAATGAGGACAACAACGCCTTCGACTCCATTTCCGTCAATACATAACGCCGTTCCGCCAAGATGTTTTCGATCATGATCCGCGCACCATCAATATCCGGCTGATTCAAGTCAGACAACGGTGGTGGAACCTGATAGAGCAATTGCTGGTTCTGATGAAACGATGCAATATTATGAAATGCATCTACCGCTGCTTCAGGTGTCCTGAACGTCGGTATTGTCGCTTGGTTGAGAATACTTCTTCCAGCCGCCACCAAGCCCTCCCCCATCCAGCAAGTAATCAAGGGTTTACCTACGGCCGGATGTAAGTCAACTAACACCTGCGATATTCCACACACATCTAAATCAGGCTTAGGTGACAACAATACTAAAATGCCATCTACGCCACTATCTGCGATGCAGGCAGACAGTGCAGCACGATAATGCTCAGGGGTCGCCTCTTCGGTCAAATCAATCAGCTCATGCACACTGGCCAACGGATCTACTTTTGTCTTTAAGAGCGTCGCGGCCTCACCACTCAACACACCCAACTCCAGTTGGAGTTCACTGGCCCAGTCCGCCGCCAATACCCCAGGCCCACCACCATTACTCACAATAGCTAAGCGCCGCCCCGCAGGCAAATAACGCGACGAAAGACATTTAACTGCCGAAAACAGTTGGACAAACGAACGTACTCGTACTGCACCAGCACGCTTCAATGCAGCATCAAAGACATCATCACTACCGACAATGCCGCCAGAATGCGTCAATGCCACTTTAAAACCAGCTGGTTTACGGCCGGCTTTCAATACAATCACGGGTTTAGCACCAGCAGCGGCGCGTAACGCACTCATAAAACTACGGGCATTTCGTACGGTTTCCAGATAGACCACAATACTATGCGTGGCACTATCTTCCGCTAAAAAATCCAATACCTGCGATGCATCCACCACCGTATTTGCGCCCAGCGACACGACCGCTGAAAAACCCACGCCATTAGTCGTTGCCCAATCTAGAATCGATGTCGTCAACGAACCGGATTGCGACACTAGCGCAATCGCCCCCGGCTGAGCCAATGGCCCCAACGCACTGGCATTCAGTTTAAGTTTAGGGCGCTGAAATCCCATGCAATTCGGCCCCAGCAAATAAATGCCGTACCCACGCGCGATGGCATGCAGTTCTTTCGCCAAGGTAGCATCCACGCCACTGGAAATGATCAACGCAGATTGACAGCGCATACTCCCAGCCACTTCCAATGCCGCGATAATTTGATCTGGCGGCAATGAAATAATGGCTAAATCTACGCGCGAATGCGCCAAATCACCCAAGGTCCCACTCATCCCGATATCCAAAAACGTCAGCGAACCAGTAAAACCACCCGCTTTAATTTGTTCAATAACGCGTCTTGATTGCACACTATAGCTAGTCAATTCCGCGGTAGGATCACCTGCAAAAACAACAATAGATCGAGGAGAAAACAATGGTGATAGATAATGCCTGTCCATACAATTCCCTATAACATAAACGACAACAAAAACTCAATACCCAACGTTAGTCAGCGCCAATAAGTACCTTGATATGCGCAGCAGCACTACGTGCTAATGGCGACAACACATAACCACCTTCAAGACACGAGACAATACGTCCCTGCGCGTAGCGCTTTGCCACATCCACAATCAGTCGAGTTACCCAGGCAAAATCTGCCTCAACCAATCCTAAATTACCCATATCATCATCACGATGCGCATCAAATCCAGCGGATATGAACACCATTTGCGGTTGAAATGCATTTAACGCAGGTAGCCAATGCTGTTCAATTGCCTCTCTAAATTCCTTGCTGCCACAACGTGATGGCAAACCGACGTTGACCATATTCTGACCGCGTGGCACGTCACCGCAAAATGGGTAAATATTTTTTTCAAAAATTGAGCACATCAACACATGTGGGTCATCACGCAAAATATCTTCACTACCATTACCATGATGAACATCAAAATCGATCAGAGCAACACGCTCCAATCCATAGGTATCCACTGCATGCCGAATCCCCACCGCAACATTATTAAAAAAGCAAAATCCACCGGCTGCGGCGTGCTCCGCATGGTGTCCAGGAGGGCGCACATTACAAAACGCCACTGATGATTTTCCTGTCATAACCAGATCGGTAGCTAACACCGCCGCGCCAGCAGCACGTAACGCCGCCTGATACGAATATGTATTAATTTGCGTATCTGGATCTATCTGTGTATAGCCACCATCCGGTACCATTTTCGCCACATCAGCAAATTCACGCACATACTCCATAGAGTGTGCCAACCCCAATTGCTGATCCGTCGCTAATGGCGCATCATACGACTGCATAAAATCCAACAAACCCTTAACCAACAAATGGTCCCTGATTGCACCAATACGCAATGGGCACTCTGGATGTTGCTCACCCATCTCATGTTTAACGCAATCACTATGCGAAATATAGGCCGGTAACATACGACTCCTCGACGTAGCAGTATTCCTGCTAACCTTATAGTTATAGGGCTCACACCCAGTAAAGACTTCTCCTATCGATACTATAACGCGAGTCGTCACGCAAACGGGCAATTACATGGTCAAATTAACCAATTATTGAACAAAATCAATGTTTTTAGCTATTAGCTAGTGATGATAATGCAGCGTCAATACCAGCATAAATACCGGCATTGAAGACACCTAAAATGAGGGAAAAGGAATATCTATTTGTAGAAAAATAGCAAAAAGACCCACGCAGAGCGACAACTTGGTAGAATTCGGTTTCAGACATACCGAAACATCACACTCTACTAAAAGTGCACAATGAACCAGTCCAGCCAATCCACTGCCATGCCACCCAATGCCTCTGCCGTTAGCGGCAGCACGAATATGACTAAAGGCATCACACTGGAGGCCATTATCACGGCATTAGTTCAGCATTACGGCTGGGAGTCATTGGCCAATCACATCGCCATCCGTTGTTTCACACACGACCCGTCAATTAACTCGAGCCTTAAATTTCTGCGTCGCACGCCATGGGCACGCAAGCAAGTTGAAGAACTCTACCAGCAGCTTGTCAACACAGCTAATTAAAAGCCAAGTTGCAGCATCGTCCTGCTGGCTTATTTCACACTCATTGTCGGTGGGAATTGTAACGAAAAACAACTTCCCACGCCAAGAATCGATTCAACCAATAAGGTGGCTTTATGGCGTAAGGCCACATGCTTCACAATGGCTAACCCCAAGCCCGTCCCTTTGGTCTCACGAGAACGGCTCTTATCAACGCGGTAAAATCGTTCAGTCAAACGTAAAATATGCTCAGACTCAATGCCGATACCATTGTCTTTAACGCTAAAACAAGCACCCGCTGCGGTCATTTCCCAACGAATCGTGATTGCACCACCTTCTGGGGTGTAGCGCACTGCATTCGAGGCCAAATTGCCGAATGCACTGCGCAGCTCATCAATACTCCCTAATACATCCGGGCCTTCATTTATCAGCGTCAAGGTGTGACGACCAAAAGACAAGGCCTCAGTTTCCGCTAAAATTTGTCCCAGCAAATGGGTGATATTGACACGTTCAGGCCGAACCGGACAATCCATCGACTCCAAACGGGTCAATGTCAGCATATCTTCTACCAAGCCTTGCATCCGATGACCTTGTTCCGTCATCAGTTTGACATGGGCATTACGAATTTCCACGTTTAGGTCAGGCTGCATCGCCGCGATTTCTAAAAAGCCATTAATCACGGTCAAAGGTGTGCGAAGCTCATGGGATGCATTGGCAATGAAATCACGCCGCATTTGATCAATCCGCTCATTTTCTGTGACATCGTGTGTCACCAAAATTTGGCGTCGATTTTCGAATTGAATAATATGAACAATTAATTTGCGATCGCGATGGGTGATTGTTAGTGGCTTTTCATAACGCGCCAAAATAATATAATCCATAAATTCAGGATTGCGAATCAAATTAGTGACACGCATTCCTTTATCCGTCGCCATATTCAAGCCCAAATGCTGTTCTGCAACGGGATTGCACCATTCAAGGAAAAGCACATCATCCATAATCACCACACCATCGGGCAATAAGGTCATAGCTTGTCTAAAACGCGCCAGCCACTCATGTAGCTCGGCTTCATTTTTCTCATCATCACGCCGAAGCCGGTACAGCCGAGAAAAAATGTCAGTCCAAGCTCCCCACCCATCCGGTAATTTCGTACTCTCAGGCTGATCCAGCCACATCGACAACCGGTATAAATAATTGAGTTGAATAATAATCAAGATCAATAATAATGCTGAACTCACCAGCACGGCAACCAACGCCCCCCATATCAAACCTGAGACCAACGATACAAAAAAGATAAATGCCATTCTGACCGCAGCCGGCAACCAAAACAAAACACGTGGACTCATTATAATTAAGTTTTCTTGGTATATTTATTAAGAAAATCAAAACGAATTATCTATTCGAATTATCTATTGCAGAATGCGACAACTTCAAGGTCTGCATTATTTTTCAGAAAGCATATAGCCAACACTGCGAACGGTTTTAATCAAGGCTTCCGATGCTTTCAATACCTTACGCAAGCGCAACACATGAACATCAACCGTACGCTCCTCAATCACAACATGATCGCCCCAGACTTTATCCAATAGCTGACTGCGAGAAAAAACCCGTTCCGGATGTGCCATAAAAAATTTAAGTAATTTGAATTCGGCATGCCCTATGTCAATACGCTGATCGTCAATCGACACGGAACAACTCACCGGATCCAGCATAATGGGGCCTGCAGAGAGAATGCCCTGACCATGTTCCGGCACTTTACGACGTAGCAACGCCTTAATGCGCGCAGTCAGTTCGCGTGGCGAAAATGGCTTCGTAATATAATCATCTGCACCATGCTCCAAGCCAGCGATTTTATCCTCTTCCATGCTTTTCGCCGTCAGCATGATGATAGGTAACTCACCAAATTGCCGATCCGCACGAATTCTGGCCAGCAAACGTAAACCACTCTGGTCTGGCAACATCCAATCGAGCAAAATCAATTGTGGCATGCGTCGCGCAATGAAATCCCACGCATCTGCAGTATTATTCACCGCAAAGCAATTCCACCCTGCTGCGCGTAATGTAAAACTCACCAATTCAACAATAGCTGGCTCGTCTTCTACGATCAGTATTGTGGTTTTATCCATGCTCATTTTTCTATCTCATTCTTCGACGGCTTACACCACTCACTAGACCAGATACGGATTCCGTGATAAGCACCGCTATTGCACTAGGGTTGTGTTTCATCCGCTTGGGTAGTGGCATAATCCGTATGACGAATGTCTTTTCCCTCAACGATGAATATGACGTGTTCAGCAATATTTTTAGCATGATCGCCAATACGTTCAATCGACTTTGCCACCCACAAGGTATCCAAGGCAGACGAAATCGTACGTGGATCTTCCATCATATACGTAATCAAGTTCCGCATAACTGAACTGAAATCATGATCAATAATGGTGTCCTGAACAATCAATTTTACTGCTTGTTTTTCATCCAAGCGCGCCATCGCATCCAATGCATCATGCAACAGGTTACTGGCTTTCGCGGCTAAAATACGAATCGTCTCATAGTCATTAAAACCTGACCCACTCCGACTTGCTTCTTTACTTTGAGCGATTCTCGCAATTTTGCTGGCTTCATCACCAATGCGTTCCAAATCGGTAATCATTTTCACGGTTGCCATCACCGTACGCAAATCATTGGCGGCTGGCTGGCGCTTCAAAATCAATTGACGACACGCCTCATCCAAGGTGATTTCCAATTGATTCACATTGGCATCAGCAATCACCACGTTCGCTGCAAGCTCACTATTGCCCGATTTAAAACTAGCAATAGCATCATGAAATTGATTTTCAACCAAGCCCCCCATCAACAGAACCTTGGACCTCAACGTTTCCAAATCCAAATCATATTGTCTGGAAGAGTGTTCACCCATCATAATAGTTCCTTACAATCAATAGTGTTAATGACAAACACGACTTGTGTCAGCCGAACCGTCCAGTAATATAATCTTGCGTTTCTTTTTTAGCCGGATTCATAAAAATTTGATCGGTCACACCCGACTCGACCAATTCGCCAAGGTACATATAGGCAGTATAGTCAGAACAACGCGCAGCTTGTTGCATGTTATGCGTGACAATCGCAATCGTATAATCCTGCTTTAATTCGCTAATCAATTCTTCGATTTTAGCAGTAGAAATAGGATCAAGTGCAGAAGTAGGTTCATCCAGCAACAACACATCCGGCTTGACCGCAACACCCCGCGCGATACACAAACGCTGTTGCTGACCACCTGAGAGACTCAACCCACTTTTATTCAATTTATCTTTTACCTCAACCCACAGAGCAGCCTTATTCAATGCCCACTCAACCCGCTCATTCATTTCACCCCGAGAGAGGTTTTCATACAAGCGAACACCAAAAGCAATATTGTCATAAATCGACATCGGAAACGGTGTGGGCTTTTGAAATACCATTCCTACTTTAGCACGCAACATATTTATATCTTGCTCTGGGGATAATATATTATGCCCGTTATACATAATGCTACCTTCAGCACGCTGTCCCGGATACAGATCGTACATCCGATTCAGCGTGCGCAACAAGGTTGACTTTCCACAACCAGAAGGACCAATAAACGCCGTGACTTTTTTATCCTGAATGCTCAGGTTAATATTTTTAAGACTTTGTGTTGCGCCGTAAAAGAAATTCAATCCAGAGATTTGAATCGCCGCATGAGATGTCAAGGCAGAAGTAGCGTGCATAGCAGAAGAATTCATAATGTTAGCTTTGAGTTTTTTGATTAAATAAAGTACGTGCCAATATATTTAAACTCAGCACACTCAACGTCACCAGCAAGGCACCACCCCACGCTAGCGCACGCCAATTGTCGTACGGACTCATCGCGAATTGATAAATAACGACAGGTAAATTTGCCATCGGCTTATTCATGTTCGCATTGTAAAACTGGTTATTCAATGCAGTAAATAACAATGGTGCAGTTTCACCAGAAATACGCGCAACGGCCAACAACACACCGGTAATAACCCCTGCTTTCACCGCACGCAAGCGTACCAGCAACGCTACTTTCCACTGCGGCGCGCCCAAAGCAAACGCAGCCTCACGCAAGCTACCCGGCACCAATTGCAACATATTGTCCGTCGTTTTTACCACCACTGGCACGGCAATCAACGAGATAGCAACACTACCCGCCCAACCAGAAAAATGATTTACATTGGCCACGTACAATGCATATACAAACAACCCGATCACGATCGAAGGTGCCGACAGCATGATGTCGGTCACAAACCGAGTCACTTGCGCAAACCAATTTTCATCACCATACTCCGCCAGATACAAGCCAGCGGCAATTCCGATAGGTGTACTGATAAAAGTGGCCACCGATACCATCATTAAACTACCTACAATGGCGTTTAACAATCCACCACCTTCACTACCCGGCGCCGGAGTTGATTCCAACAACATCGAAATATTAAGTGCGCCAACACCTTTAATAAACAGTGTCGCTAATATCCACATTAAAAAAAACAACCCGACAGACATGGCTAAAAAGGAAAGGAAAATACCGACACGGTGGACTAATAAGCGGCGCATATAGACGGTATTCCTAGCGCCGGCAGGCACAGAAGCACTAGGACTTACGACAGGAGTTGGTTGAAGATGCATTATTTTTTACCTTCATTTTTTTGCAAACCAAGCAATAACAGCTTAGCAGCAGACAAGACAATTAACGTAATCACAAATAAAATCAACCCAAGGGCATACAACGAAGAAACGTGAAGGGTGGTATCAGCTTCAGCAAACTCATTCGCTAGTGTCGACGCAATACTATTGCCCGCAGCAAACAAGGAAAATGACAAACTATTCGAATTACCAATCACGAAGGTGATTGCCATTGTTTCCCCCAACGCCCTTCCTAATCCCAACATAACACCGCCGACAACACCAATTTTCGTGTAAGGAAGAACGATTTTTCGAACGACTTCCCACTTGGTGCAACCGAGACCGTAAGCAGACTCTTTCAATACCGGAGGAACCACCTCAAATACATCGCGCATCACCGAAGCGATAAAAGGAATAATCATAATCGCCAGAATAATCCCTGCAGACAACATACCGATACCAATTTGCGGACCTTGGAACAAGGCGCCAATCACCGGTAGTTTGCCGAATGTATTTGCCAACAAAGGCTGAATATAATTAGCAAAAAACGGGGCAAAAATGAACAGTCCCCACATCCCATAAATAATACTTGGCACACCAGCCAACAATTCCACTGCAGTTCCTAATGGACGCTTTAGCCAGGCAGGGCAAATTTCCGTCAAAAACAGTGCAATACCAAAGCTGATTGGAAAAGCTAACAACAACGCGATCGTCGACGAAACAAGGGTACCGACAATCGCAATCAAGCCACCATAATTATCATTGACTGGATCCCATTCAACAGATGAGATAAACCCAGGGCCGAAGGCATGAAATGCAGGCCAAGCACCAATCAATAGCGAACCGATAATCCCCGTAAGTACCAGCAATACACTCAATGCAAAGGTAAACGTGACCTTATGAAAAATAAAATCACCCAAGCGTTGTGAACGCATACTGGCTCGTTGAGTGCTGGCAATTTGTTGCTTTGCTTCTTTAACTGAAGTGGCTGTCATATCGGATGAAATAGTCATATGCATGCGTTAACCTATTTAAAACACCCTGAGTTCCTCTATCAACGAAATTCAAGATGCTACATTACAAAATTTAGTAGTCCAACATTGCGTGATACTAGCGATCACCAGACCGGTTTTCCTGCCACATCGGTGATCTCGGTTTTCCAACTATGTTCCACCATCGCGACAACATCAGGCGGCATCGGCACATAGTCCAGTTCCGCGGCCAAAGCGCCGCCATTCTTATATGCCCAATCAAAAAACTTCAGCATTGCCTTCGCTTTTTCGGCATTACTCTGTGATTTTTGCATCAAAATAAACGAGGCGCCAGTCACAGGCCAACTGGCTTTTCCGGGCTGATTAGTCAGAATAACACCATAACCAGGGATTTTATTCCATTCAGCACCATTTGCAGCAGCTTTAAATGTAGCATCATCGGGAGCAACAAAATAGCCATCATGATTTTTAAGTTGCGCAAATTTCAAATGATTCTTTTTAACGAAGGCATATTCAACATAACCAATAGAACCTTTAATATTCATCACATTGGCCGCCAAACCTTCATTTCCTTTGCCTCCAACGCCAACAGGCCATTTGACTGACCTGCCACTACCCACTGCTGCCTTAAATGCCGGACTTACTTTGGACAGATAATCGGTCCATAAAAAAGTAGATCCCGAACCGTCCGAACGATGCACCACCGAAATACTGGTAGCAGGCAATTTAACACTCGGATTTAACTGCGCAATTTCTACTGCATTCCATTGCGTAATTTTCCCCATATAGATATCAGCCACGACTTCCCCAGTCAAATGTAACTGACCAGCAGCAATACCATCCAGATGTATCACAGGCACTAAACCGCCCATAATAGCAGGAAACTGCACCAATCCTGCAGCGGCTAGATCTGCTGCACTCAATGGCATATCTGATGCACCGAAATCAACTGTTTTTGCTTTGATTTGCTTAATACCCGCACCAGATCCAACCGATTGATAATTAACACGTTGACCCACGGCTGCTTTATAGGCCTCAGCCCATTTTGCGTAAACCGGATATGGAAAAGTAGCTCCTGCCCCTGTCACCTCCGAGGCTTGAGCTGAAGAAACTATGGCACCAGCAACAAGCAACACTGCCATACGCCGAAACAACTGCATGAATGGATAAAATACGGGAGAGGATATCAATTTAATTATCAACACAAGCACTGACTTGGTTTGTGACATCATCAGCGACTTAACTACCAACTGATCAATTCGCATACAACCTCCATAATGAATGTGACGAGTAAAAAACACTCTTTCCGCTCACAGCGTGCACTGTACAACGTTTATATGACATGACTATGACATGACCGTCATCATGGTTACAACCCAATTATTGCTACATAAGAACATGTCATAAACATGTCATTTTTGTAGGCAAAATTTCCCATACAATGTCATACTAGGTCAAATAAACTTTTCCTAATCAAATAACAATGCAATTGGCAAAAACAAGTACATCCTTGTTTTCACGCGCAAAAGGCGCAACAAGAAAAGATAGCATGACATCACCGAGCATCAATCTAAACGACATAAAAAAATCAGGTATTTTTCTCGACCGTGAAATTGCACAAATCGCGTTCAATTGGCGCGTATTAGCGCAAGCCGAAGATACCAACGTGCCATTACTAGAACGTTTACGCTATCTCAGCATTGCCAGCGGCAACTTGGATGAGTTTTTTGAAGTCCGAGTAGCCAGTCTGCTTGCGCAACACACCGACAATATTGCACACCACCCGCATTTGATCGCATCGCTTGAACGCATCAGTACAGAAACCCATAAAATCGTTGATCGGCAATACACCGTTTTAAACGACGAGATTTTACCGCTCTTAGCCGAACAAGGTGTCCATTTATTGCGCCACAATGACCGCAATCCAGCACAACGCGCCTGGGTCAAAGCCTATTTTGAGCGTGAAGTGCGTCCGCTGCTGACCCCCATCGGTCTTGATCCGGCTCACCCCTTCCCGCAAGTCGTCAATAAGAGTCTGAATTTTATTGTTGCTTTAGCAGGAAAGGATGCTTTTGGCAGAGGTACGGCCATTGCGATTGTTAAAGCACCACGGGTTTTGCCGCGAATTATACAACTTCCACCAGAATTATCGCAGAAAGGCACACATTCATTTTGCCTACTGTCTTCCGTTATTCATGCCCATATAGACGACTTATTTAATGGCCGCGAAGTCATCGCCTATTCACAATTTCGAGTAACGCGTGACAGTGATTTATGGGTGGATGAAGATGAAGTTACCAACCTGCGTCAAGCATTGCAGGGCGAATTGCAAGGGCGCCAATTTGGTGATGCAGTCCGACTGGAAGTTGCCAAAAATTGTCCGCCTAATCTCTCTAAATTTTTACTAGAGCAATTTAACCTCACCCATTCACGCCTATATGAAGTCAATGGCCCGGTTAATTTAGCGCGCCTGTCGGAGTTGTGCGATTTGCTCAATCTCCCAGCGTTACGCTTCCCCGAATATCGCCCTATCACCCACCCGCCATTTCATCAGGCTGATATTTTTGCTGCATTACGCAAGCAAGATTTACTATTACATCATCCATTTCAATCCTTTCAAACGGTTATCGACTTTGTTCACACCGCAGCGAATGACCCAGATGTAGTCGCAATAAAACAAACCATTTATCGTACCGGAATGAACTCGGATTTAATGGATGCCCTTATCACGGCAGCACAAGCGGGCAAAGAAGTCACCGTGATTGTCGAGTTGATGGCGCGTTTTGATGAAGAAGCCAATATTAACTGGGCAGACCGATTGCAGCGCGCTGGAGCCCAAGTTGTCTACGGTGTTGTCGGATTAAAAACCCACGCCAAACTTGCGCTAGTTATCCGTCGGGAAGAGGGTCATCAACTACGTTGTTATGCACATATTGGCACCGGCAACTACCACGCCACCACCACGCGGTTTTACACCGACATGGGCATATTGACAGCACATCCCGACGTTACCGCCGATGTAAATGAAATTTTCATTCACTTAACCAGTTTAACCAAGCATAAAAAACTCCATTATTTATGGCTTGCGCCGTTTTCTTTTCAAAATCAACTCATCAAAGCGATTAAGAATGAAGCACGTTTGGCAAAAGCAGGAAAGCCAGCGCTCATCATCGCTAAAATGAATGCTTTACTGGATGAGTCGGTCATTCGTGCGCTCTATGCGGCATCAAATGACGGCGTAAAAATTGAGCTCATTATTCGCGGTGCCTGCGCACTACGCCCCGGCATCCCCGGACTTTCCGCCAATATCCAAGTACGTTCCACCATAGGGCGCTTCCTTGAACACAGTCGTATCTATTATTTCCGTAACGACTTAGCTCACGACACCTATTTAGCCAGTGCCGACTGGATGAACCGCAACTTATTCCGACGTATCGAAGTAGCAGTACCGATATTGGATAAAGCCATGAAAAAACGCGTCATGGCAGAAGGCTTAATGCCTTACCTGAAAGACAATACCAACACGTGGATGTTGAATCCGCACGGCGAATACCATTTGCGAAAAAGTCGGGCAAAACCATTTTGCGCACAGCAGCATTTAATGCGACTTCTCGGAAAAAACGATAGTCAATAATACGGGAGTACTTATGGACCTAATTTTATGGCGGCATGCCGAAGCAGAACTGCTGGACTTCGAATTGGGACCTAAGCGAGATAATGATCGGGCCTTAACCCCAAAAGGACGCAAACAAGCCGTAAAAATGGCGTTTTGGCTTGATAGTTTATTACCGCAGGGATGTAAGATTTTGGTCAGTCCGAGTATCCGTACACGTCAAACTGCGATGGCACTCGGACGTAAATTTACGATCAGCGAGGATCTGGACACTAACAGCAAAGCCGCACGCGTGCTTGCCGCTTGCAACTGGCCACATAGTCGCGAACCGGTACTGATCATCGGTCACCAACCATACTTAGGTGATATTGTCACGGAACTTGTTGACAGCATTGGCCCCAACTGCGGCATCCGAAAAGGCAATGTGTGGTGGATAAGTCAAAAGCAGCGAGAAGATGGAGACACAAGCTTCCTAAAAGCCATTATGTCTCCAGAACTCGTCCTGAAATAGTAGTCAAGCAGTCCTATTTATCCTTCATATCATAATGCCGTGCATACCGGCCATCCAAATTTGCCAGCGGCAACAATACAAATAAATCGGCACAATGAAAATCAGGATCCCATGCAGGTAAGCCACATACCCAGGCACCGGCACGCAAATAGCCCTTGAGCAGAGGAGGAATCGTGGTTTTATAATCAGGGTCAGGTTCACCCAATGGGAATGGTAGCAACGGCGCCACGCTATAATCTAACGGTGCCATATCAACCGGTTTTAAGCCATGAAAAATGGCGCTGGCATTTTGCCCACCATCCGCCAAACTAACAGAAGCACAACCAATCAAATACTCACAACGTTCTCGTCGCATAAACGCTGCTAGACCCGCCCACAGCAACATAATGACCGATCCGCTGCGATAGTCAGGGTGAATGCAGGCACGCCCCGCTTCAGCCAACTGCCCACGAATATTAGCAAACCGGGCCATATCAAATTCAGTTTCCGAGTAATAGCGTCCAATTTGACGCGCGCCATGTGGACCAAGTACCCGATACGTGCCTACAATTTTCAAGCTTTTCGCATCGCGTACAATCAGATGATCGCACACATCATCAAATTCATCCTTATCCAAGCCTTCCGGATTTTCCAATCCAGACAAGCCCATCGTTTCAATGAACACTTTATAACGCAAGCGCTGAACCTCACGTACTTCATCAGGATTGCTGGCCAAACTTAACGTTAGTTTTGAAGAATGGGAGGTATCGTTCGCAGGTGCAGTAAGTAATCGCATATTCAGGCCTCAAATTAAGACCTGTGTAGCGTAACCACTAATTACTTCGCGACGATGACAGTTTCATGACCGTTAGATGACATCCCCACATTACTCGCGACACCTCTATTACTCCCCTATACCGCAGCCAATCCATCTGGCGTCAGATTAATAATCCGATCACAACGCGCTGCCAAATCCAAATCGTGCGTCACAATCACAAATGCCGTTCCTGATGTTTTCGCCAACGCCAGCATGGCATCAAAAATATGCATCGCATTATACCGATCAAGATTGCCAGTAGGTTCATCTGCCAAAACACAAGCCGGTTTGGTTACTAGCGCACGCGCCAACGCAACTCGCTGACGTTCACCACCTGACAACTCACCGGGCACATGTGTCACTCTATGTCCCAATCCCACCTGCTCTAATATCGTGCGTGCCTGCTGATGTGCCAGCGCACGTGGCATACGCCGAATAAGCAAGGGCATGGCGACATTATCCAGCGCAGAAAACTCGGGTAGCAAATGATGAAATTGATACACAAAACCCAATGCCGTGTTGCGCAAGGTTCCACGCTGAGCTTCACTGATTCGGGAAAAATCCTGCCCCTGCAAGTGAACCGTCCCAGAACTAGGGCTATCCAGTCCACCCAATAAATGCAACAAGGTCGATTTACCCGAACCAGAAGCACCCACAATGGCGACACGTTCACCGCGCTTCACTTGTAAATTAATCCGTTTTAATACTGAAACAGCCAACTCACCCTCACCGTAGATCTTCGCTAAATCAGTGCATTCCAACACAATATCGTTTACATTACTCATAGCGCAACGCCTCCGCAGGCTTAACACGAGCAGCATGCCAGCTCGGATAAATCGTTGATAACAAAGCGAGCACCAGCGCCATCCCGCCAATAAAAGTCACATCATCCCAATGCAAATCCGACGGCACACTCGTAATAAAGTACACTCCTTTATCTAGGAATTGTACGCCCAACAAATGCTCAAAAAAGTGCACGATAGATGGCACATTCAACGCGATCACCACACCAGAACCTAAGCCACACAAGGTCCCCAACATACCGACCAAACTACCTTGCACCATAAAAATTAGCATAATTGAGGTAGGTGAGGCACCCAGCGTGCGCAAAATAGCAATATCTGCTTGCTTCTCAGCCACCGTCATCACCAGTGTCGACACCAGATTAAATGCCGCCACAGCAATAATTAAGGTCAAAATAATAAACATCATACGTTTTTCGGTTTTCACCGCAGCAAAATAATTGCGATTTTGCTGTGACCAATCACGCAGTAATAAATTACCATCCAAGGTATGTGACAGTTCCTGTGCAATTTGCGGCGCTTGTAATAAATCATCAACTTTCAAACGGATGCCGCTTGGTGCATCAAGACGAAACAGTTTTTCCGCATCGGTCAAATGAATAAATACCACGCCGATATCATATTCATAATGCCCTGCCTCAAAAATCCCTACGACCGTAAACGATTTAAGCCGTGGCGTGATCCCAGCAGGCGTCACCTGACCTTGAGGGACAGCTAGCGTGACCTTATCTCCGATGCGAGCATCCAAATTTTCGGCTAGATCCTTGCCGATCACAATGGTATACTCGCCAGCGCGCAATCCCGACAAACTACCCTGCTTCATTTTGCTCACCACATCCGAAACAGAAGGTTCCTGTTCCGGCAAAATCCCGCGCACGACCACGCCACGCATAGTATCGCTCAAAATAAGCGCCTGACCTTCCGCATAGGGCGCAGCCGCTAAAACATGATGATTCAACAGCGTTTGCGCTGCTGTTTTCTGCCAATCATGCATAGCACCACCAGCATCAAACACTTCGATATGCGAGACCACGGACAACATTCGGTCACGGACTTCTTTTTGAAATCCATTCATCACAGACAACACAATAATCAATGCAGCAACACCTAAACCAATGCCTGCCATCGAAATTAAGGAAATGAAAGAAATAAAACTATTACGTCCACTACGACGTCCTGCACGGGTATACCGCAAGCCAATCTGCCACTCAAATGGCAGGTTTTTAAATAAATTCAATATGCACTCCCAAGAATAGACAGCAGTGTGCCATATAAACCTATAATATCGCTATGAGTCATGCAGAAATTCTTATTCCATTTAGCTTACCACCCGCTGAGCACGCGCGGGATTTGCTCCTCTCCCTATCCGCTCGTCTCGAACAACGCGGTTTAGCCATCTTACTCGCTCGCGGCAATAGCGACGCGCCGCAGCGTTTTGATGATTTTTCTCCACTATTACCGCACGAACGCTGGCTAGAGCAACAAACTAGACCACACCCACTACGCCAGCAATTTGCAACACAACTGGCAACACAACATGACGCTCACGCCCCCCCTCACCACTACTGGTTCATGCTCAACCCAGTGCATTTACATATTGCGCGCAACCATCTTGTGTTAACGGATCAGCGTCAGCTAGCATTGACGGAAGAAGAATCACAGGCATTATTTACCCGTGCAGCGTTACTCTGTCAAGAAAGCGGGGTCGAACTCCGCTACGGCTCTGCCACTACCTGGTGGTTACAACCGCGAGAAAACTGGACCGACTTCATTACCTCATCTCCGGATGCTGCCTGTGGCCATAATATTGAAATATGGTCACCCAAAGGAAAAAATGAACTGGCATGGCGTAAACTCCAAAATGACATTCAAATGGACTGGTACATGCATCCAGTCAATACCCAGCGAGAACAACAGGGCCAAAAAACCATTAATGGGCTGTGGCTATGGGGTGGCGCCGACATACCAGCCTTATCTGCAAGCAGCTCTGAGGCTACAACAGGACCTACCACTATCGCGCAACTGATACACCACCCCGAATTACTAATTCTGGATCAACTATCCACAAGCGCGCTCGCAGGCGATTGGGGCACTTGGCTAGAAAATATGGTGGTACTGGAACAAACCTGGTTCAAACCACTCTATGATGCGCTCACATCCCGTCAATTGCCGACACTGCGCCTGCATTTCAGCAATAGCAACACCCTACTCAGTCTTGAGGTAAGCACCGCCTCGCTACGACGCTTCTGGCGCAGACCGACCTTAAAGAAATTAGCATGACGACCCTAACCGATCACATCCACACCAGTCAGATCCGCACCCGCCCCATCCCGTTCAGGACATCCGAACTATTACGGCAAAGTGGGATACATCCAGTGTTGGCACGCTTATTTGCAGCACGTGGTGTTACTAGTAGCAATGAAATGACCAGCGAATTGGCGGCACTACTACCACCATCCGCGCTGTTACAGAATCACGCTGCTGCGGTATTTCTCGCAGATGCAATTAATACCAGGAAAAAAATAGTGATCGTCGCTGATTATGACTGCGACGGCGCCACTGCCTGTGCGGTAGCTATTCGCGGCTTGCGTATGCTGGGAGCGAATGTCGATTACATCGTACCTAATCGTTTTGAATACGGTTACGGCCTCACGCCGGAGATTGTTGACCTAACACAGCGCACCATGGCACCCGACATCATTGTCACTGTTGATAATGGCATTGCCAGCCTAGAAGGAGTCGATGAAGCCAACCGCCGTGGCATCGATGTATTAGTCACCGACCATCATCTACCGGCGGCGACATTGCCACTGGCACGTGTCATTGTTAACCCCAACCAACCTGACTGTGATTTTCCCAGTAAACATTTGGCTGGTGTCGGCGTCATGTTTTATGTATTACTTGCATTACGTGCTGAATTACGCAAGCGCGGACAATTCGACACCAGTACTCAACCTAAACTGGACGTATTACTCGATTTAGTCGCACTCGGTACCGTCGCCGACGTCGTCAAATTAGATACCAATAATCGCATCCTCGTCGCGCAAGGCTTAAAGCGCATGCGTAGCGGGAAAATGCATGCAGGTATTGCCGCACTCTTCCGCGTTGCTGCACGCAACCCACAAACGGCCAGTCCCTTTGATTTGGGCTTTGCAGTTGGACCGCGTCTGAATGCAGCCGGGCGCATGGACGATATGAAAATCGGCATAGATTGTTTGACCACAGATGATGAAGGCCATGCTTGGGCAATAGCACAACAGCTCAACACACTCAATGGTGAGCGCAGAGAAAAAGAAGCCGAGATGCAGGATGGCGCGCTAGCCTTACTTGACAACATCGAAGTCAGCGACAGCAACACCCTTTGTGTGTTTGATGAAAGTTGGCATCAGGGTGTCATTGGTATTGTCGCCTCTCGTCTAAAGGACAAATTCTATCGACCAACCATCACTTTCGCTCCCGGCGGGGACGGTATCATCAAGGGCTCCGGCCGATCAATTCCAGGATTTCATCTACGCGATGCATTGGATTTAGTATCCAAACACGCCCCTGGATTGATACAAAAATTTGGTGGTCATGCGATGGCAGCGGGCTTAACTATCCATGCCAATGACCTTGCGGCATTTAGCGCCGCCTTTGAGCTAGTTGGCCAGCAATTACTGGAACCAGCACAACTGCAACGCACCATTGAAACCGATGGTGTACTGGAAGATGCCTATTACACGGTTGATTTCATTCAACTACTGGAACAGCAAGTCTGGGGGCAAGGATTTCCGGCGCCGAGTTTTTGCGATGAATTCAAATTAATCTCGCAACGCATATTAAAAGAGCGGCACTTAAAATTAATGCTGGAGAAAAATGGAATGCGTTACGATGCCATCTGGTTCAATCATGTCGACAACTTACCTGCAAAAATAACTGTCGCATTCCGGTTGGATGCCAATGAATACAACGGTGTAACCCGAGTACAACTCATGGTGGAACATATTGAACCCGCTTAGCCTACCTGCATAGGCAAGTTGCCTGATAAAATTATCAGGCATTTCCCACCACAATACCTTCAATGATATTAGCAACATTTTCACAGCGGTCAGTGACGGTCTCCAGCAATTCATAGATCGCTTTTAACTTAATCAAGGTACGCACATCCGCTTCATCGCGAAATAATTTGGACATCGCTGCGCGCATAACATGATCAGCATCTGACTCCATGCGATCAATTTGCTGGCATAACTCCATGATTTTTGGTGCATCTTTCATGTGCGGCAACAGGGCAACGGCAGCGCTAATATTCTCTGCACACGACAAACACAATTCCGCTAGGCGTTTCGCTTCCGGCGTGACATGATCAATGTTATACAATAAAATAGTTTGCGCTGCATCTTCCAACAAATCCAATATATCATCCATGCACGTTATCAAGCGATGAATGACATCACGATCTAATGGAGCAACAAATGCCTTGCGCAGCAATTCAATGCACGCACTAGTGATCTTATCAGCTTCTTTTTCAATTCCCTCGATGGCTCGGACACGCTGCTCCAAATCATCAAAGTTGACCATCAACCCCAGCATTTCCTGGGCACCGCGCACACAGAGCGCTGCATGCTGATTGAATAATTCAAAAAACTTACTTTCCGAGGGCATAAAACGTGAAAACATCAAATTCTCTCTTCATGCAATGTTACCGCCAGCTTACTCACTGTCACCATAGGTGGACAATGATCCTGTGTAATTTTCAAATTTAGTATATTGCCCCATAAAGGTCAGTCGTACGCTACCAATAGGACCATTACGCTGCTTACCAATAATAATTTCCGCACTCCCTTTATCTGGAGAATCTGGGTTATACACTTCATCGCGGTAAATAAATAAAATAACGTCAGCATCTTGCTCAATCGCACCTGACTCACGTAAGTCCGACATCACTGGACGTTTATTCGGGCGCTGCTCCAACGAACGATTCAGCTGCGACAACGCAATCACTGGGCAATTTAATTCTTTCGCCAAGCCTTTCAGGCTACGTGAAATTTCAGAAATTTCTGTCGCACGATTTTCACCTGAGGAATTAGCTGACATTAACTGCAAGTAATCGATAATAATCAGACCCAACTTGCCACATTGCCGTGACAACCGACGTGAACGTGCACGCAACTCAATCGAGTTCAGCGCAGGGGTTTCATCGATATACAATTGGGCATCATTCATTTTTTGAATGGCATGGGTCAAACGTGGCCAATCCTCATCGTTTAACCGCCCCGTACGCAAGCGATGCTGATCAAGCCGGCCAACCGAACCCAACATCCGCATGGCCAATTGTGTACCGCCCATTTCCATCGAAAAAACGGCAACTGGCAAGCCACTTTCAATGGCCACATGCTCACCAATATTAATTGAAAACGCCGTTTTACCCATTGAAGGACGCCCCGCCACAATCACCAGATCACCAGGCTGCAACCCAGACGTCATGCGATCCAAATCAGCAAAACCCGTCGGCACACCGGTAATATCATTTTGATTATCACGATTATACAACTCATCAATCCGCTCAACCACTTGCGTCAACAAAGGCTGAATTTCCTGAAAACCCTGCGCCCCACGTGAACCTTCTTCGGCAATCGCAAAAATTTTGGATTCAGCCTCATCCAGCATTTGCTTAACTTCTTTTCCCTGAGGATTAAAAGCATTACCAGAAATCTCATCCGCTACCGTAATCAATTTACGCAACACTCCACGATCGCGCACAATCTCAGCATAACGCCGAATATTTGCAGCAGACGGAGTGTTTTGCGCCAGCGCATTCAGGTACGCTAAACCACCGACTTCATCAGCACGTCCCACGCTAGTTAAGGACTCAAACACGGTAATCACATCGGCTGGGCGACTAGAATTGATCAGCTTGATGATATTCTGAAAAATAATACGATGATCATAGCGATAAAAATCATCGGCATTAATAAAGTCAGCAATCCTATCCCAAGCCGCATTATCAAGTAATAAACCGCCCAAAACGGACTGCTCGGCTTCAATCGAATGGGGGGGAATACGGAGGGCGTCTAATTGGGGATCGGAAGGTTTATTCATAGTCGGCATTATACCTTGTCACAGATTGTTACCGCTATTAAGAAATGTAATGTCATAAAATGCGCAAAAAAAAAGGAAGCCAGATATACCGGCTTCCTTTAATTTGACGATCTACTTCCACACCACTGGGGCACAGAGCATATACGCGTCAGAAAATCACTTCAGCAAACACACTGCATAATGACATGCATGACACAATTACGCGTGCTCACCCAATACAGCAACAATAATATCAACCAATACGTCTGTATGCAAGGATACTGAAACAGCGTGGTCGCCCACGATTTTCAATTGACCTTGTGGCAAACGAACTTGTGATTTATCTACAGCAAAACCTTGTTTAGTCAATACTTCAGCGATATCCGCATTAGTAACTGAACCAAACAAACGGCCATCAACGCCGGATTTTTGTGAAATTTGGACAGTCAAACCAGCCAATTTTTCGCCTGCAGCTTGCGCCACAGCCAAACGAGCTGCTGCTGCTGTTTCCAATTCAACGCGTTTTGCTTCAAATTCAGCAACGGCAGTTGTAGTAGCACGACGAGCTTTACGTTGTGGGATCAAGAAGTTACGAGCGTAACCATCTTTAACACGTACAACATCACCCAGATTGCCGAGATTAACGACTTTTTCTAACAGAATAATTTGCATATTTTTCTCCGATATTTAGTAATTGAGTTGGCCGTCAATTACGCGTGGTGCAGATCGGTGTATGGCAACAAGGCCAAATAACGAGCGCGCTTGATCGCTGTATCGACTTGACGTTGATACAGAGCTTTGGTACCAGTCAAACGTGCTGGCATGATTTTGCCGTTTTCTTGAACGAAATCTTTTAAAGTATCAACATCTTTGTAATCGACTTGTTCAACGTGCGCTGCTGTGAAACGGCAGAACTTTTTACGTTTGAACAAAGGATTTTGTTGTTGACGCTTTTGTTTTAATTTGCTTTTGTCAAATTTTTTACCGAATGCCATGATGGCTCCTAATCTAGTTTGTCGCCTCGAAATCCACTATATGAAAAACGAGACTTTTGCTATTGCGGTTTTTGCGTGCCATAAAACCGGTGAATTGTTGCAACTGCCCTGGTTTAATTTGACTGAAACGGCCTGAAATTTCACCTGCAGCAATAGCAGACAACTCAAACTCAATCAATCTAGGTAAACCTGCTTCTATTTGTTGCGATGAGTGAGCCAATTTGGCCTCCACAATCGGTATGCCGGCGGGGGTATATCGCAACACCTCACACTCTACAACCTGTGCAACTAATAGAAATTGATTCATACCGCTTTCAACTGCAATCAACTAAAACCACGCTTGATTCAATGCTCAAATTGAAGTTTAGCTTGTCACTACTTAATATAAATTAAGCAGCTGCAGGTGCCTCAGCACGTTGCGACTTAGCTGCATCTTCTTTCTGAACTGCTTTCATCATTGGTGAAGGCGTAGTTTCCGCTTTTTTCACTTTGACTGTCAGATGACGCAAAACTGCATCATTGAATTTAAAGCCTGTTTCCAACTCAAGCAAAGTTTCGCTATCGCATTCGATATTTAAACAAACATAATGTGCTTTAGCTAATTTTTGAATCATGTAAGCTAACTGGCGACGACCCCAGTCTTCAACACGATGGATTTGACCGCCACGGGCAGTCACGCTAGCTTTGTAGCGTTCGATCATCGCAGGCACTTGCTCGCTTTGATCAGGATGTACGATAAATACGATTTCGTAATGACGCATGTAATCTCCTTGTGGACAATAAAAGCCCGCCTCAGCGTCAAGTTGAGTGCGGGAAGAGGTAAGCCGAACATAATAACTGGTTTACTTCATTGATGCAAGAAACTTCCCCGCAGTAATGACTAGCAATGATTACAATTCCCGCTATTGTTGAAGAAATACAACGTCAATGCAGCATTGCACCGCCGACCACTTGGAAAAAATGTAAATCAGCACTTGCAATCAGTGAAATACTGTATAAAATTACAGACTGTATAAGAAACCAGCAAGCTACTCCAAAACGCCATGCAAAAACTGACCGCGCGACAGGAGCAAATCCTGAACCTGATCCGGGACGCCATCCAAAATACCGGCTTTCCACCTACTCGTGCTGAAATTGCGAATGAATTAGGCTTTCGCTCTGCCAATGCGGCCGAAGAGCATTTACAAGCTTTAGCCCGCAAAAAAATGATTGTGCTCACCCCTGGTACGTCACGTGGGATACGGCTATGTGAAACTGTCATTCCACACCCAGTCGCGCCGGCATATCAACTTCCCGCACAACTATCCTTACCTTTAGTCGGCAGAGTCGCCGCAGGTTCACCGATCCTATCGCAAGAGCACATTGAAACCAGCTACACGGTAGATCCGGCACTCTTCTCAGAAAAACCGGATTACTTACTCAAAGTACGTGGTATGTCAATGCGCGACGCAGGTATTTTGGAAGGTGATTTACTCGCCGTCAAAAAAACCAGTCACGCTCAAAATGGACAAATTATTATTGCTCGTATCGGCGATGAAGTGACTGTCAAACGTTACCAAAAAACTGGCAACCTGATCGAACTACATCCTGAAAATCCGGATTTTACCGTCATCAAAATTGCATCTGACGATTTTGCTGTGGAAGGACTGGCGGTCGGATTGCTTAGACGTTGGCATTAGCATTAGCTGCCCCAAAAAAATACCCCGAATAATCGGGGTATTTTTTTAATGCAATTTTATTTCACCAACAATCAATGCTTCAGCACAGGATCAACAACGCCCTCCACTTTTGCTGCTGGCGTTGCTGCAACTACAACCACATCTTCATCCGTCAATGGCACCGGCATACGCTCCAAGGCAATTTCCAGCACTTTATCTATCCAACGGACTGGGATGATTTCCAGTTGATTTTTCACATTATCCGGAATCTCTGCCAAATCTTTAGCATTTTCTTCCGGAATCAACACCGTTTTGATACCACCACGATGTGCTGCCAGCAATTTCTCTTTCAAACCACCAATTGGCAACACTTCGCCACGCAAGGTGATTTCACCCGTCATAGCAACATCAGCACGCACTGGAATACCAGTAAAGATGGATACCAGTGCTGTCGTCATCGCTATCCCAGCAGAAGGACCATCTTTTGGTGTTGCGCCCTCTGGAACGTGAATATGAACGTCGCTCTTTTCAAATACATCAGCACGGATACCAAGACGTTTAGAACGGCTACGCACAACCGTACGCGCTGCTTCAATCGACTCTTTCATTACATCGCCGAGCGTACCGGTCCGAATTACATTGCCCTTACCTGGCATCGAGACCGCTTCAATCGTCAATAAGTCGCCGCCAACTTCGGTCCATGCTAATCCAACAACCTGTCCGACCTGATTATCTTTCACTGCCATACCAAAGTCATAGCGACGCACACCCAGATATTTATCCAGATTTTTGCACGTGACCGCGACTTTTTTCTCTTGTTTTTTCAAGAGCAGCATCTTAACAACTTTACGGCAAATCTTCGATATTTCACGCTCTAACGCACGCACCCCAGCTTCGCGGGTGTAGTAGCGAATAATATCGCGAATGGCTGTTTCAGAGATGGAAATCTCTTCATCGCGCAATCCATTATTTTTGATTTGCTTCGGCAGTAAATAACGCTGCGCAATACTACTTTTTTCGTCTTCCGTGTAGCCAGATAAGCGAATCACTTCCATCCGATCAAGCAACGCGGCCGGAATATTGTATGAGTTCGACGTGGCAACAAACATCACATCGGACAAATCAAAATCGACTTCCAGATAATGGTCGGAAAAAGTATGATTTTGTTCCGGATCAAGTACTTCTAGCAATGCCGACGATGGATCACCGCGGAAATCCGCTCCCATCTTATCCACTTCATCCAAAAGGAATAATGGATTACGCACTCCGACCTTGGACAGACTTTGCAAAATCTTACCTGGCATGGAACCAATGTAAGTGCGACGATGACCGCGAATCTCTGCTTCATCACGCACACCACCCAGTGCCATACGTACAAATTTACGGTTCGTAGCGCGTGCTATCGATTGCCCTAACGAAGTTTTACCAACGCCAGGAGGACCGACGAAACACAGAATTGGTGCTTTCAGTTTTTCTACCCGTTGTTGCACGGCCAGATACTCCAGCACCCGTTCTTTTACTTTATCCAGACCATAGTGATCCAACTCCAACACTTTTTCTGCATTGGTCAAATCATTATTGACCTTGGATTTTTTCTTCCAAGGCAAATTCACCAAAGTTTCAATATAATTACGCACCACAGTGGCTTCGGCTGACATCGGCGACATCAATTTAAGTTTTTTCAACTCGGACATTGCCTTGTCTTTGGCTTCTTTTGGCATCTTGGCAGCGATAATTTTCTTATCAATTTCTTCAAGATCCGCACCCTCTTCGCCTTCGCCTAACTCTTTTTGAATGGCTTTCACTTGCTCATTCAAATAGTACTCACGCTGCGATTTTTCCATCTGACGTTTTACACGCCCACGAATGCGTTTTTCAACCTGCAATATATCCAGTTCGCCTTCTAACTGCCCAAGCAAATGCTCGAGGCGTTTAGACACGCTGAATATTTCCAAAATTTCCTGTTTTTGGTCAAGCTTAAGCGGCAAATGTGCGGCAACGGTATCCGCCAGTCGGCCTGCATCATCAATCCCAGATAAGGACGCCAAAATTTCTGGGGGAATTTTTTTATTTAATTTAACGTATTGATCAAACTGCTGAACTGTTGCGCGGCGCATTGCTTCAACCTCGGAAGTATCGCTTTCTTCCGTTTCAATTGGAATCAGATTCGCCACAAAATGCGTGTCTAATTCACGAATGCGGTGTATGCGCGCACGCTGCACGCCCTCGACCAATACCTTGACAGTACCGTCGGGAAGTTTCAGCATTTGCAAAATATTGGCGATACAGCCAATTTCATAAATATCGTCAGCAGAAGGCTCATCTTTCGCTGCTGCTTTTTGTGCCGCGAGCATAATGCTCTTGCCTTGTTCCATAGCAGCTTCGAGTGCTTTTATCGACTTAGGGCGACCCACAAAAAGTGGTATCACCATATGAGGAAATACAACCACATCTCGCAAGGGCAACAATGGCAACTGAGTATGTTCGGTTTGTGATGTCGTCGTCATGATGGTCCTTTTTCAATATAATCCTAGCCAACATGTTGGCACGTTCTGTTAAAACACAAGTCCGTCAGGAAATAAAAATTAAATATACATAAAAAAACCACCTGCGAGATGAACCCGAGGTGGCTGGCCGGACAATATGTCGGTATAGTACCAACACATTATCTTATCCGAGTAGCATAATTTAATTTGCCCCGGAAACCTTAGGCTGATCATGGTAAATCAGCAAAGGTTTGGCACCTGAAGTAATCGTATTTTCATCAATGACTACTTTAGCGACATTTTGCTCATTTGGCAACTCATACATGACATCAAGTAAAGCATGTTCCAGTATAGAACGTAAACCACGTGCGCCAGCTTTACGGACAATGGCTTTTTTGGCGATTGCATGCAGTGCGGAAGGACGAATTTCCAATTCAGCGCCTTCCATTTCAAGCAATTTTGAGTATTGCTTAATCAATGCATTTTTCGGTTCAACCAAAATCTGAATCAATGCATCTTCATCAAGCTCATTCAAAGTAGCAACTACTGGCAAACGCCCGACCAACTCTGGAATCAAACCAAACTTAATCAAATCCTCTGGTTCAACTTCTTGCAAATGCTGACTGGCCGCTGCATCGACTTTACTTTTTACGCTGGCTGAAAAACCAATTCCGCTTTTTTCGGAGCGGTTTGAAATAATTTTGGCCAAACCATCAAATGCACCACCACAAATAAACATAATATTGGTGGTATCAATTTGAATAAAATCTTGATTAGGATGTTTACGGCCACCTTGTGGTGGTACCGATGCCATTGTGCCTTCAATCAATTTCAAGAGGGCTTGCTGCACACCTTCACCTGACACATCACGCGTGATCGATGGATTATCAGATTTACGTGAAATCTTATCAATCTCATCAATGTACACAATCCCTTTTTGGGCGCGTTCGACTTCGTAATTACAATTTTGCAGTAATTTTTGGATAATGTTTTCGACGTCTTCACCAACATACCCAGCTTCAGTCAATGTCGTTGCATCCGCGATGACGAAAGGAACGTCCAGCATCCGCGCCAAGGTTTGGGCGAGCAATGTTTTTCCTGAGCCTGTCGGACCAACCAGCAAAATATTACTTTTTGCTAATTCAACATCGTCTTTTTTACCTAAATGGCGCAAGCGCTTGTAATGATTATAAACAGCGACGGATAAAATCCGTTTTGCCGTAGATTGTCCGATCACATATTGATTCAGTAACTCGCAAATTTCCAACGGTGTCGGTAATTCGGTTTTCGTTGAACCAATTGTTTCGATGTTGGAAATTTCATCACGAATGATATCGTTACACAAATCGATGCACTCATCACAGATGAACACAGACGGTCCTGCAATCAATTTTTTTACTTCGTGCTGACTCTTGCCGCAAAATGAGCAATAGAGTAATTTTTCACCGCTGGATGATTTTTTATCAGGCATGATACAAATGGTTGGAATTAAGTGGTTTGATATTACCCGCAAATTCTGAATTCGTCATTGGGATTCATCCCATTTAGTAACTCAATTACATGATAATTTATTTTTTATAAAAGTAAAAACGCCCTTGAGGGCGTCTTTACTTCGCAAACTAAACGCGGTGCGTCATTACCTGATCGATCAACCCATATTCGACTGCTTGAGCAGCCGACATAAAATTATCCCTGTCAGTATCTAGCGCGATTTGTTCGGTTGTTTTACCGGTATGTTCTGCCAGCATGCCATTTAAACGTTCACGCAAGTACAAAATTTCACGCGCCTGAATTTCAATATCCGAGGCCTGCCCTTGCGCGCCGCCCAACGGTTGATGAATCATAATACGTGAATTAGGTAAGGAGAAACGCTTACCTTTCGTACCAGCAGACAACAAAAATGCACCCATCGACGCAGCCAACCCTGTACATAAGGTAGAAACATTTGGCTTAATGAATTGCATGGTGTCATAAATCGCCATACCAGCAGAAACTGAACCGCCTGGCGAGTTAATGTAGAATGAAATGTCCTTGTCTGGATTTTCACTTTCCAGAAACAACAACTGAGCAACAACTAAATTTGCTGTGTGATCGTTGACGGGACCCACCAGAAAAATAACGCGTTCTTTTAATAAACGCGAGTAGATATCATAGGACCGTTCTCCACGACCACTTTGCTCAATTACCATTGGCACCATACCGAGCATAGATGTGTCGATTGCCGAACCTGGTAATGTGTTAAAGCCAGAATTACGAATGATGCCTGTCATGTTTTTTTCCTGGTATTGCTACAGTATAGCGACTGAATTACGCACAAAGTCTGCGTCCAAATACCACAAAGCACCGCTGCACGAATCTCTACGCGCAACGATGCGATGTGATTCAGTTAATTAAGCTTGTGCTTGCGCTTGATTAGCCATCAACTCATCAAATGGAATGAGTTTTTCAGTAACGGCGGCTTTGCCCAACACATAGTTAACGACGTTTTCTTCTAAAACAAGTGCTTCGACTTCAGCTAAACGGCTTTTATCATTAAAATAATAGCGCATTACTTGTTTTGGATCTTCGTAGCTTTTAGCAAAATCAGCGACTTGCGCTTCAACTTGTTCAAAAGTTGCCTTCAAGTTATTTTGCTTAACCATTTCAGACAAAATCAAACCTAAGCGTACACGACGTTCCGCTTGAGCAGAAAACATTTCAGTAGGAAATGGCACATCTTTGACATTCATTCCACGTTGTTCCATATCTTGACGTGTCATCTCTGCCAAACGCTCTGCATCTTGCGCGATCAACACTTTAGGAACATCAAACTCGGAGATAGCTAACAATGCATCCATCACACTGTTTTTGGTTTGTGCTTTAGCACGCCCGCCAACTTCACGTTCAAGGTTTTCTTTAATGTCAGTACGCATCTTAGCTAAATCACCGTCTTCAACACCCAATGATTTTGCAAATTCAGCATCAATTGCTGGCAAATGCGCCCATTCCAATTTAGTCAGGGTAATAGTGAATTCAGCAGTTTTGCCGGCCACATCTTTACCATGATAATCTTCAGGGAAGCTCAGTGAAAACGTTTTTTCCTGACCAACGGTCAAGCCCAGTGTTGCTGCTTCAAACTCAGGCAGCATGCGACCTTCGCCCAATTCAAATGCAAAACCTTCTGCTTTGCCACCAGGAAATTCAACGCCATCAATTTTACCAACAAAATTCAGGGTAGCACGATCACCGTTTTGAGCTGATTGATCAGCACCACCGTCGCCATGTTCGCCAACTTCACCTTTAACGTGATAATGCACACGTTGTTTGCGTAAAATATTGATAGTTTTATCAATTTCAGCATCGGTTACATCAGTTTTAACCTGAACTACTGCTGCAGTAGCCAAATCACCTATCACGATTTCCGGATACACTTCAAATGTTGCATCAAACGACAATACGCCTTCGGCGTCAGTGTTTTCTTGTGGCGCAATACTTGGGTAACCAGCAACGCGCAATTGATTGTCATTGGCAGCTTCATTGAAGGCACGGCCAACTTTATCATTCAATACTTCTGTTTCTACTTGATAGCCGAACTGCGCAGCCACCATTTTCATCGGCACTTTACCCGAACGGAAACCAGGCGCTTTTGCAGTGCGAGCACGTACTTTAAGACGTTTTTCAACTTCCGCACGCACATCTGCCAGCGGCAAGGTGATAGTAAGGCGACGTTCCAATTTATCTAATGTTTCGACTGCAGTTGCCATTTAATCGTCCAAATAAAAAAAATTCTGTGGTGCGAGGAGGGGGACTCGAACCCCCACACCATTACTGGCGTCAGGACCTAAACCTGGTGCGTCTACCAATTTCGCCATCCTCGCGGGAATGCGCATAATTATGCACTGCACATAAAATCAATTACTACCTTAGTTACCTATTGTTACCAAATACACGGCAATTAAAGCATTTTTTTCTTACGTGACATGTTAACTCCAGCCGCGTATTCTACAAGAAAAAAGTGAACTTAGCTGCAATTTTCTAGGTTAATCTAATTTATTCTTTCTTTCTTCACGGTTTTTTGCATAAAAATCGCTTATTTTTGCAGTTATTCACTCACTTATCCCGATCAGATACGCTGTGTGGTAACGAATTGTGGTTTTCGCCGCTTACTATGATCACACTGTGTCACACTATACCACTCTGCGCTCCACGATGTTTTACTATGATCTACCCTGACCCGCTATGACAATTAATCACTACGAAAATTTTCCAGTTGCTTCATTTTTACTCCCTGCCCGTCTGCGTCCCGCCGTGCACGCCATCTATACTTTTGCGCGCACTGCTGACGATATTGCGGATGAAGGTGATGCGCAACCCCAGCAGCGATTGAATGCACTACGTGATTACGAAGCACCGCTGTTAGCCATTATTGCAGGCGACACACCGACCGATGCGCAATTTCAACGTCTGCAGCAAGCTATTCACCAGTACCAACTACCCATACCATCCCTACAACAACTTCTTTCTGCCTTTCGTCAAGATGTGGTGCAAACCCGCTATCCCACTTACCTCGATTTATGCGATTATTGCGCCCGCTCCGCAAATCCAGTCGGAATTCTCATGCTGCATTTGTATGGCGCTGCCACACCAGAAAATTGCCGCGACTCTGATGCCATTTGCAGCGCCTTACAAATTATCAATTTTTTACAGGATGTTCGTATCGACTGGGAAAAACAGCGTATCTATTTACCACTAGAAGATTTACAGCGCTTCGGTGTCAGTGAAGACGATATTCGTCAAAGCCATCACCACCACGTTAATTCTCCCGCTTGGCAAGCACTCATGCAATTTGAACTACAGCGCACGCGCGAATTAATGTTGAGCGGAAGTACTCTGGCACGCCGACTGCCTGGCCGTATTGGCTGGGAGTTGCGCGGAGTAATTCAGGGCGGACTACGTATTCTTGAGCGGATTGAGATGGTTCAAGGCGATGTATTCAACCACAGACCTATACTGAAGCGATGGGATTGGATAGTGATCGGCTGGCGCATGCTGACCCGATAAATTTGCTACTCTGTTCTTCTATTACCCTATTTTCAAGGTTTTTATGCACCATACATTTTTACTTCGCAAGTTACCCCTAGCATTAGCTAGCTTGTTCATTACTTCGTTCAGCGCCACTAGCTTGGCGCACGCAGAAGATGTCATATCTTCACCGGCAACAAGCACAGATGCCGCATCCCCTCCCGCTACCACCGTTACCATTACATCTGGTCGACTAAAAAGTGCTCGCACTGAATTGTTACCTAATTTAGGCACTACCGTCTATACCGTGGATAAAACCATGATTGAATCGCTTGGTCAGGGGGACGACACGCCCTTTGACCAAGTGTTACTGCGACTTCCTGGCGTAGCTGAAGATTCGAAATCGTCTGGCTCATTGCATATCCGTGATGATCATGGCAATGTGCAGTATCGTGTTGATGGTGTTCAGTTACCGGATGGCATTTCAGGATTCGGTCAGTCCATCGATACCCGTCTGATTGATCAAATCCAATTTGTGACCGGCGCATTACCTGCACAGTATGGACTACGCACCGCCGGTATCGTCGACATTCAAACCAAAGAAGGCAGCACCGAACCCGGTGGGCGGGTCGGCGTTCTAATGGGCAGCCACAATTATGTTGAACCTAGTGCCGAAGTCTTCGGTAGCAAAGGTGCCTTCAATTACTATTTATCTGGCAGCTACCTGCAAAACTCCAGCGGCATTGAAAATCCAACCGCCAGCACCACACCGCTACATGACAATACCGTGCAAAGCAAATCTTTTGGTAATTTTTCTTATTATCTAGATGATGACACCCGACTAGGCTTGCTGTTTGGCACCTATGCCGGTAACTACCAAATTCCCAACAATCCGAATCAAACCCCTATTTACTCGCTGATCGGCGTGAGCAATCTTGCTACCGGTAGTAACACCTTGCCATCCGCACTACTAAATGAAACTCAGCGCGAAGAAAACAGCTTCATCGTCGCTTCCTATCAAAAAACGCTAGGTCCATTGAATTTCCAGGCATCGTTTTTTCATCAATATTCATTACTGCATTACACCCCAGACGTAGCCGGCGACCTCATTTATAATGGTATTGCTTCTGATTCCATGCGTAATAGTTCCTCAAATGGCATACAACTCGACGCCAGTTATAAAATAAATTCCAAGCACACCGTGCGTGGCGGTGTTGACTACACCCGGCAAAATACCGAAAGCAACACGACGGCACAGGTATTTTCAGTGAATACCAATAACATCCAATTAAGTACGAGTCCGGTCACGCTGGTTGATAATCAAGCCAAAACCGGCACAACTACCAGCTTCTATGTACAGGATGAATGGAGCCTAAGCAAAGCATTGACCCTCAACTATGGCGTACGCTTTGATCAGGTGAATGCTTTTATTCAGGAACAACAATGGAGCCCGCGCGTTAATTTGGCCTATAAAGTGACTAGCGCGACCGCAGTGCATGCCGGTTACTCACGTTATTTCACTCCGCCATCTCAAGAATTACTCTCACAATCGAGCGTCACGAGTTACCAAGGCACGTCAGGCGCATCTGAAGTCACAACATCGGATAACGTCAAGGCTGAACGCACCAATTACTATGACTTAGGAATAAGTCACAAAATGAGCCCGCAACTCACTGTCACTGCCGATGTATACTATAAGCAAATCACCAATTTGCTCGATGAAGGTCAATTCGGGCAAGCCTTAATTTTATCGCCCTTTAATTATGCCAAAGGGTATGCCAAGGGATTGGAATTAGCGGCAATTTATGATCAAAAAAACTGGGGAAGCTTTCTTAATTTCTCAGTTGAGCAAGCCAAAGCGACCGACATCATTTCTGGGCAAGAGTTATTTGGCGCAGCAGAATTAGCCTATATTGCCAACAACTATGTATATCTAGATCACAACCAAACCTATACCATATCGGGTGGGGCGCATGTCAATTTGAGCGGCTACAAACTCAGCGGTGATTTTTTATATGGCAGCGGGCTGCGCAGCACGCCTGTCGGTGGAGCACCTAATTCCAGCACCGTGCCTGCCTATACGGTCGTTAATACCAATATATCCCACACATGGCAAGAAACCGGCGTCGGAAAAGTAGAAGGCCGCATCGCGCTGCTCAATTTATTTGACCGCTCCTATCTTCTTCGTGACGGCTCAGGCATTGGTGTCGGCGCGCCACAATATGGTGCACGTCGCACGTTATTTGTCGGGGTATCAACCACGTTTTAACGTAAAACAGGGTAATACAGCAGAGGATATTTCCTGCTGTATTACCCTGTTTTTTTAAGCGCCTAGTCAACCAACAACAAAACCAACTAAAAAACTAGCTGCACCATTACTCCGCCACGTTATTCAGAAACGGATAATCGGTATACCCAACTTCGTCGCCGCCATAAAATGTCGTTGCATCTGGCGTATTCAGATCCGCACCTTGAGCAAAGCGTGCCACCAAATCTGGATTGGCAATATACGGCCGTCCAAAGGCAACTGCATCACCCACACCTTGTTCAATCAACGTATTCGCTTCTGCGGCAGAATACCCACCACAGTAAATTAACGCTCCAGTATAAGCCGCACGCAATTGACTACGGAACGCATCGGTAAGCATAGGACCGCCCACCCAATCCGGTTCTGCTACATGCAAATAGGCAATACCACGCGCAGAAAACTCCTTAGCCAAATACAATGCCATTTCTTCTGGCTGAGTATCGGCTATACCATGCGCATTGAAATGCGGAGAAATGCGAACACCTACCCGATTAGCACCGATTTCAGCAATTACCGCATCCACAACGTCAAGTGTCAGGCGTGCGCGATTTTCCAGCGTACCACCATAATTATCTGTACGAACATTGCTATTGGTCGACATGAATTGCTGTAATAAATAACCATTAGCCGCATGCACTTCGACCAAATCAAATCCGATGCGTTTAGCACGTTGAACTGCTTGTCGGTACTGCGCAACGATCCCTGGCAACTCTTCCAGAGCCAAGGCACGCGGCAGTTCTGTCGGTACGCGCGCCGGCGTACCATCTGGCTGCACTACAAAACACGTACTATTTTCCGCAATCAAAGCAGACGGTGCAACAGGTGCCATGCCCCCTTCTTGCAACAATGAATGTGAAATTCGACCCACATGCCACAATTGCAGCGAGATACGCCCGCCTACTGCGTGCACTCCCTCCACAACCTGATTCCATCCCGCTTCTTGCGCATCCGTGTAAATACCCGGCGTCCAAGCGTACCCCTGCCCTTGCCGAGAAACCTGTGTCGCTTCAGTCACAATTAAACCGGCGCTAGCACGCTGACGATAATATTCCATATTCAATGCACGCGGCACTTCCCCAGCACCCGCACGAGAGCGGGTAAGTGGCGCCATAATGACACGATTATTTAACGAAATCGCACCAACTGTTACTGCTGAAAGTAATTTTTTATACATACACACCTCAAAATACTAGACCGGTCGTCTAGAGACTAAATTAAAAAAATTTGCGTACATCACCACTATTTAGGACTTACGCAAAATTGTTCCAGCAAGGCATGCCGACGAAGACAGTACTTTTGTACGGCTAGCAGCCATAACGCCGCTGGGGCAGTTTTACACACATCCCAACTATTTAGGACTTACGCAAAATTGTTCCAGCAAGGCATGCCGACGAAGACAGTACTTTTGTACGGCTAGGAGCCATAACGCCGCTGGGGCAGTTTTACACATATCCCAACTATTTAGGACTTACGCAAAATTGTTCCAGCAAGGCATGCCGACGAAGACAGTACTTTTGTACGGCTAGGAGGCATAACGCCGCTGGGGCAGTTTTGCGTAAGTCCTACAACTGCAACATCGATGCCGTCTGCTTATACACCAAATCAAAAGGCAACAAACTATGTTTAACCTTAGACAACAACGAAGCACCGAGCCACATCGAATACAGGATTTCGGCAAACTCGCTTGCATCTACAGTCAATGACACACTACCCTCGGCCTGCGCTTGCCGGATCACGCCGGTCAAATGGAAGGTAATTCGTCCCATGCCGCTTTCTAGGGCACAACGCATAGGCTCAGACAAATCAGCTACTTCTGCCGCCAACTTAACCGCAAGACAGATCGGAATACAGCCATTGGATTCTGCTGATATTGACCGCCAAATATCAAAGTATCCCATAATACGAATACGTGCATCGACCCCAGACATCCCTACATCCGCAAACAAGGTAGCTAAACGGCGATCATAGTCAGAAAAATAGCGCTCCAACAACGCCACGCCAAACCCTTCTTTGGACTGAAAATAATGGTAAAACGATCCCTTAGGTACTTTTGCTGAACTCAAAATTTCACTTAAACCCAAAGCAGTAAAACCACGAACACGAATCAACTCCTCGCCTACGGCAAGTAATCGTTCTTTTGTATCAAGGTAAACAGCTGATTTTTCCATGCAAGAATTATAGTAGACCAGTCACTTAGTGTCAACCTTTGCTATTTACTTTGCTAAAATAGTAATTTGTACACAAAAATAGTTGCTTCTTACCTTGTTTTAACGACTAAGTCGGCGCAAGCTTCCGTCTGCACAACTATAACCAAAAATTCGATTTCACTTACGACAAACTATGAATTCAACACACCCTCCCCACAGCAACGCACACCGTCCTCTCGGTAGAAATGACGTTAAAATTTTATCACTCGCCTCCTTGGGAGGCGCATTAGAATATTATGATTTTATTATTTTTGTATTTTTCGCCTCGGTGTTCAGCGGCCAATTTTTCCCGGCTGACTTAAGTCCGTTTTGGAAGACGCTCAATACTTACGGTGCTTTTGCGATCGCCTATTTTATGCGCCCTATCGGCGGCGTTATTATGGCGCACTTTGGTGATTTAATTGGTCGAAAACGCATGTTTACCCTCTCTATCGTACTCATGGCGCTACCGACTTTATGCATCGGGGCGTTACCAACCTTTGCTCACATAGGCTATGCCGCACCTATTTTATTATTGTTAATGCGAATGTTACAAGGGATTGCCATTGGCGGTGAAATCCCTGGCGCATGGGTGTTTGTTTCGGAACATGTTCCAGCCCGCCGCGTCGGATTGGCTAACGGGATGGTCACTAGCGGATTAACACTGGGAATTTTACTAGGATCACTTGTCGCATTGATCGTCAATAGCAACTATGAAAAAGCAGAGATCGTCGCATTTGCTTGGCGCATCCCATTCATCATCGGTGGCGTGTTAGGTTTTGTAACCGTGTATCTGCGACGTTATTTGGAAGAGACCCCGGTATTTAAAGAAATGCAAGCTTTGAAAACACTCAGTCAGGGACTCCCGATTAAAACTGTTTATCGCCACCACAAACCGGCGATTTTATTATCGGTATTGGCCACGTGGATGCTTACTGCCGGAATTGTCGTGGTCATTTTATTTGCGCCGGAATTAATGAAGTCGGATGCTTATAGCATTCCAGCCAAAGTGACCTCAACCATGCAAAGTTTCACTATTGTGGCATTGGCGATAGGATGTATCACAACGGGCTGGCTATGCGATCGATTCGGCGCAGGTAAAACATTTATCGTCATGTGTAGCGCGCTGGCTATCAGTAGTAGTATTTTTTATCATAGCATTGGCCATGTTGATTACTCTACACTGACACTACTGTATATAACTACTGGCTTTTTTGTTGGCGTTATTGGTGGTGTACCTTACATTATGGTGAAGGCCTTTCCAGCGAATATCCGTTTCACCGGCCTCTCTTTTTCATATAATTTATCGTATGCAATTTTTGGCGGATTAACACCGCTGTTTTTAGGTATCGTCAATAAAATCAACCCATTGAGCGCATCGTATTATGTGGTATTTTTAAGTCTAATGGGCGTGGCTTGCGGGGTCTATCTGCTACGCTCACGCCATAGCAGCACGACAACTTCAGGACACCCTCGGCAATGACGATATAGACACCTCTGAACCCGGCAGCGTAAAGACGCTGGGTTCCCGCCTACCCCCGCGGGAATGACGAGACTAATTGCTGGGGCGACTAAAATGAGAGTATGCCATTACGAATGGAATATGCGGGTACAAAAAGAGTAATTACAGGCACGCGAAATCAAGGGCGCGAACGCTGAAATAATAACGAATAGTCAAAAATTAGAATCGGTCGAGGCAAGAAATGGCGTTCGTTTTTAGCACACTTCTTAAAAGTGTCACCCAAAAGAAATAAAGTGAAGTTGGCGAGCCTGATCTGCGGCACTTACGGGATATGACTGTGGCTGCTTCGTTCCCGACCTGACCAGATTGGCCATGCCGCAATGCGCAGGGGCCCGCCAGCGCGAATTATACTGCAATACTGCAGAATTGTGAACACTCTCTACACATTCCCCCACAAATAAACTAAAAACCGACTATATCTACGCGTTCAGTTTTTTTGATCACAACCCTAACTCTTGCCAAATTGAATCCACACGTTTTTTAACTTCAGGGGACATCGCAATAACAGTCCCCCATTCACGCGTCGTTTCACCCGGCCATTTATTGGTCGCATCCAAGCCCATTTTACTGCCCAAGCCACTCACCGGCGAGGCAAAATCGAGATAGTCGATCGGCGTATTGTCCACCAACGTCGTGTCGCGTAGAGGATCAACCCGCGTGGTAATAGCCCAAATAACTTCTTTCCAATCACGAATATTCACATCTTCATCAACCACAATAATAAACTTGGTATACATGAATTGACGCAAAAAGCTCCACACCCCAAACATCACCCGCTTGGCATGCCCCGCATAGGCTTTTTTAATCTGCACTACCGCCATCCGATAGCTACAACCTTCCGGTGGCAAATAGAAATCGGTGATTTCAGAAAACTGCTTTTGTAATAGCGGTACAAATACTTCATTCAGTGCCACGCCAAGTATTGCAGGCTCATCCGGTGGCTTACCGGTATACGTTGAGTGATAAATCGGATTTTCTCGCATCGTGATGCGATCAATGGTAAATACCGGAAAATAATCCTGCTCATTATAATAGCCGGTATGATCCCCATACGGCCCTTCCAATGCATGCTCATAACCGCTCGGATGAGTGGCATCTGGGTAGATATGCCCTTCCAACACGATTTCTGCCGATGCTGGCACCCGTAATTCACTCCCCAACGCCTTAACCAACTCCGTCCGACTACCACGTAACAGTCCAGCAAACTGGTATTCCGACAAACTATCGGGTACTGGCGTGACCGCACCTAAAATTGTCGCTGGATCAGCGCCTAAGGCCACGGCTACCGGATAGGGCTGCCCTTTATTCACAATACAGTGTTCCCGAAAATCCAACGCGCCGCCGCGATGGGCTAACCATCGCATAATGACCTTATTTTTCGACAACACTTGCTGACGATAAATCCCCAAATTTTGGCGTTTTTTAAACGGCCCTTTGGTGATCACCAATCCCCAGGTAATCAATGGCGCAACATCGCCCGGCCAACAATGTTGAATCGGCAAGCGCCCCAAATCCACCTGATTTCCTTCCCATACAATGGTCTGGCATGCCGCTGTTCGCACCTCTTTCGGGGACATATCCCATACGGCTTTCACCAAATTACCCATCCCTAACACATCCTTCCAACCTTTCGGGGGTTCGGGTTCTTTTAAACTCGCTAAAACATGACCAATTTTACGTAATTCACTCAGATCCTGTGCCCCCATGCCAAGCGCAACACGCCGCGTAGTGCCAAACAAATTCCCCAGCACTGGCATGTCATATCCGCTTGGTTTAGTGAATAATAAGGCAGGGCCTTGTGCCCGCAAAGTACGATCACACACCTCCGTCATCTCCAAAATGGGCGAAATCGGCGTGTGAATCTCTTTTAATTCATCAATAGTTTGTAATTTTGCAATAAAATCACGTAAATCAACATATTTCATACAGTTTTTAAGTTTATTCGCAGGTTAAACAGAAGAGTGAGCCATTTGATACAAGTTATTGATTTAATTCATTAATGTTGCATGTCAACCCTATTTGATATATTATTTAGTAATAGAATTAACGTTTTATAGTATTGACTTGATATAAACAGCCCCCTACAATTCGGCCAAGTCAGTGATAGTTCCGCATTTTGCCCCAAGTGGCAAAAGTTACTACATTTGAACTCGGGACTCCACATAACGTTGTAAGGATAGTTGCACCAAATGCCGAGACTCGGCCCCCGATAAGTTGTTTGTCACTGTCAAGCACAGTGCTGTATGGTAAGTTAATTCACACATAGTTTCACGAAAAATTTATTTAACCTACACCAGGCAACTCCGGCATCCAGTAGCAGGTAACTAGCAGGCTCCGATCGTACACGCTCTCGTCACATTACCACGCGAACGTTACGACAAAAAAGTTACTTTGCAGTCAGCACTTGCTGTTTTTTGTAATGCAGCGCTGCTGGATGATGTATCTGATTCGCTTTGTTTGTCCACTACTGTTTTATCGGTAGTCTTCACGCACTGCAGCATTTCAGGAGAATTAAATTGATTCAATCTTTATTTACTACTGCTACACCTTTATATCAACCAAGTGCACAACTAAAGATCATTGCACAGAACAAGCGTTCCAATATGCTCACCATCCTGCATCACACCATGATGGGACTCGGCATGGCAGCAATCATGTTGCTGGCGCTGATGTTTATTAAACCAGAGCTGACAGATCGTTTTCAGGCATCTTCCCCCTTCTTTAATGAAGCAGAAGCAGATGAACCAGACAACGCTAACATCTCAGCCGTCAACGCAATTAATCAACTGCAATCACACTCGATCATAAAAGTGGCGTTTACAGAACATGACACCAACTATATAGGCAATACCAAACAGCAGCAATCGGTCACCAATTGGCTTTCCAAGCGCTACCGTGTTGCCAATGATGCGACCAATATGCTGGTTTCTGCAGCCTACCTAACTGCAAAAGATATTAAAATTGATCCTCTGTTGATTCTCTCTGTGATGGCGATTGAATCCGGCCTAAATCCTTTTGCAGAAAGCCCTGTCGGCGCACAAGGCCTGATGCAGGTAATGTCAAAAATTCATCAGGATAAATTCATGCAAATGGGCGGCGTCAAAGCGGCACTGAACCCAGCAGCAAATATCCGGGTTGGCGCTGAAATCTTGAAAGAGTATGTTACCCGCGGCGGTTCGGTAGAAGCCGGCTTAAAACTCTACGTGGGCGCAGCCGCACAAGAAAATGACGGCGGATATGGAAACAAAGTTATCGCTGAATATAACCGTTTAAAAGACGTTGCGAATGGCAAGCATGTTCCTATCAATGCCTTTACACCGACCATCATTCCCGTATCATCACCGGTTGCGCCTCCTAAAGCTGCTATCACTAGCGCCTTAGACAATCAAGATGAGCTCACACACGTAGCGTCGCTGTAGTAATCCCCGCAGTAGTATCTACAGTATCGCGTCAGTAATCAACGCGCTTACTGACAACAAAAAAGCCACTTATCTGCATTGATAAGTGGCTTTTTTTACATTCATAACGGCGATAAAACTTATCTGGCCGCATTGACTTCAGCAGGACGCAATTGCAGCGCCAACTTATCCAAAACTCCATTCACATATTTATGTCCGTCGATACCACCGAAGGACTTTGCCAACTCTACCGCTTCATTAATCACAACACGATAAGGAATTTCACTGTGGGTTTTCAATTCATACGCACCAATCATGAGAATGGCATGCTCAATCGGTGACAATTCTGAAATAGTACGATCAATCAAGGGCGCCAACATTGTCCTTAACGCGCCGACCTCTTTAATGCTGCCATAAATCAACGCATCAAAATGGGCGATATCCGATTTATCAAAGCCATGTGCCTGACGAATATGCGCCTCAATCACAGCCACATCTTCGTGGCTCAATAGCCATTGATAAATCCCTTGCAAAGCAAATTCCCGCGCACGATGACGTGGAGAACGGCTTTTATTTGGGTTTGCATGCGGTGTTTTATTATCCATGGTGTTTAATTTTTCCTGCAATTATGACAAACAAATAAGGGTGAGGCGATGTTACGGTCGAACTCAAGCGTCAAAATGGGTATTTTTTGCCGCTTCTGCCAATTCTTCTAAAGCGAGTGCAAGATTTGCCATTTCAACGACCACACGTGCTGCATCACGACCTTTTTCTTCGATACGCGCGACTGCCTGCGCATCATTTTCAGTAGTCAGAATAGCATTAGCAATCGGAATACCGTAATCAAGACCGATTCGGGTAATCCCCGCGCCAGATTCATTTGCAACGAGTTCAAAATGGTACGTTTCACCACGAATCACAGCACCAAGAGCGATCAATGCATCAAATTGCTGGGTATCTGCTAATTTTTGCAACGCTAAAGGCACCTCTAACGCGCCAGGTACTGTCACGTGCAAGATATCTTCACTGATCACACCCAATGCCAGCAACTCAGCGACACAGGCTTTAAACAAGCCATCACCAATTTCAGTATTAAACCGTGCCTGCACAATCCCAACACGCACACCAGCCCCATCCACGTTTATTTCATAAGCACCGACTGTCATCATATTCTTTCTCACGCATACTGCGTTTTATGTTTTTTTCTCTTCAACACGCTGTTCTGATGTATCGTCAGATTACTGCGCATCCGGTTTTTCTTGATAGCCCACCACTTCCAGATTAAATCCTGTCATCGACGGCATTTTCCGAGGGTTGGCTAATAATTTCATTTTTGCTACACCAAGATCTTTCAAAATTTGCGCACCGATACCATAGGTACGCAAATCCATACTGGCTGCCCGCCCTTGTGCTTTGGCTTTTGGCGTCGTCAACGCGGCAAATTGCGCAAACAACTGCTCCGCTGACTCTTCGCAATTCAACAGCACCAGCACGCCATTCGGCGCAGCCTTGATCGCTGTCATCGCGGCTGCAACTGTCCATGAGTGGGTTGTGACATTTATTTCAAGTAAATCGAGTACTGAGACAGGTTGATGTACCCGTACCAAGGCTACTTCGCTTGGCAAAATTGTGCCATGAACCAGTGCCAAATGCGCAGAACCGCTAGGCTTGTCACGATAAGCTACCACTCTAAAATCACCATGCACCGTATCGATCGTACGTTCGGCTACCCGTTCAACAATGCTCTCATGCTGACTACGGTAATGAATCAAATCAGCAATCGTACCGATTTTCAACTGATGCTTTTGACTAAACGCGATCAAATCAGGCAAACGTGCCATCGTCCCATCGTCATTCATAATTTCACAAATAACGGCAGCTGGATTCAAACCGGCTAGTTCTGCAAAATCACATCCAGCTTCAGTGTGACCAGCGCGCATCAACACGCCACCCTTTTGGGCTTTGAGTGGAAATACGTGACCAGGTTGAACGATATCATTTGGCCCGCAATGCTTACTAACAGCGACTTGAATTGTCTTGGCGCGATCAGCAGCTGAAATGCCCGTCGTTACGCCTTCTGCAGCTTCAATCGAGACGGTAAAGTTTGTTCCATAGGAAGTCCCGTTCCGGGTCGTCATCATGGACAAATTCAATGCATCGCAGCGCTCTTCCGTTAATGTTAGGCAGACCAAGCCACGACCATGTGTCGCCATAAAATTAATCGCTTCCGGCGTAACGAATTCCGCCGCCATTACTAGGTCGCCTTCATTTTCACGATCTTCTTCATCGACCAGGATAACGATACGACCTGCACGTAATTCGGTAACAATTTCTTGCGTAGTTGAGATAGTCATTTTTATTTAGGAGGTAACTCGACAGGAATCCGACATTTTATAGGATTTACGCCATCAAGAAAAAATAACATGCACTATTCAATAAAAAACCCGCATCCTCACGTGGAGAAATGCGGGCTTTGTGTGCGTTAGCACGTATTTTTGGCGGAAAGGGTGGGATTTGAACCCACGGTACGCTATGAACGTACGCCAGATTTCGAGTCTGGTGCATTCGGCCACTCTGCCACCTTTCCTTTTCACTACGGAGATCTGCAGTGAAGTCCGCAATTATAGGGGTTCTCCTACATAAATGCAATTAGTTCAGCATCTGCCGTCTTGCACTTCGTCCCAAGTATCGAATGGCATATTTCAACTCCGGTGTAATCTGTCGATATATGGCG
>Ga0302155_10000055_pt1 | contig 96466 bp, 90 predicted proteins | sample I_Bog_N3_1_FD_193508 | JGI IMG/M metagenome (GOLD analysis project Ga0302155, IMG submission 193508) | Peat permafrost microbial communities from Stordalen Mire near Abisko, Sweden - I_Bog_N3_1 | ecosystem: Environmental > Terrestrial > Soil > Wetlands > Peat | place: Sweden: Abisko, Stordalen... | reverse complement strand
GCCAGTTTGGCAAAAGTAGCAAGATCGGACATCCCCGCCCCCAAATTAATTTGCACCAACCTAAGAGAGAAAGAATCCGCAAAAACCTATGTTCAAATAATATGAAGAGGAAATTTTGGACAGAACATTGGATTATGCCACAAATGCGCCCTTAAAGGGGGCACTAGGTGCGCAAATCTGCATTTGGAGCACCCTTGACTTGGCTATTGCAGCCAACGATGCGGCGCTTTGCTCTAAAATGACGGGCTATATTAAATAATATTCATTATGCCCAAGAATCCTGTCAAAGCCAGCCAACCGTTGACCTTCGAAGACGCCATGCAAGAGTTGGAGCAACTGGTGGTTCAGATGGAAGCAGGCGAGTTGCCATTGGAGGCTTCGGTCGCGGCATACAAGCGCGGCGCCGAGCTGGTCAAATATTGTGCGGCGCAACTCGATAAGGTCGACGGCCAGGTCAAGGTACTTGAAGGCGATATGCTCAAGCCGTTGGCCACGGACCTGTCGGAGGACGATGCATGAACGCGCGCAGCGAAGAGGATGTGTCCTTTCTTGACTGGATGCAAGGCATTCAAGTCGGCATGGAAGTCGTGCTCGAACGCTTTTTGCCTGCGGCGGATCAGATCCCGCAACGTTTGCACCAGGCCATGCGCTACACCACGCTGGATGGCGGCAAGCGCATCCGGCCTTTGCTGGTGTATGCCGCCGGCGAATTGTTCGCGGCGCCTCATGCCTTGATTGCGCGCGCGGCGGCCGCTGTGGAAATGATCCACGTCTATTCTCTGGTGCATGACGATATGCCCTGTATGGACGACGACGCCCTGCGGCGCGGCAAGCCGACGGTGCATGTCAAGTATGACGAAGCGACCGCCTTGCTGGTCGGCGATGCCTTGCAGGCGCAGGCATTTGCCGTACTGTCGACCATTGATGACGAGCGCGATACGGCGCGGCAGATGACGATGCTGGGTTTGCTGGCGCAGGCTGCCGGCTCGGGCGGCATGTGCGGTGGCCAGGCGATTGATCTGGCCAGCGTCGGTATGCGTTTGTCGCTGACCGAGCTGGAGCAGATGCATCGCCTCAAAACTGGCGCCTTGCTGCGCGCATCGGTGTTGCTCGGTGCTGGTGCCGGACAATTGTTGTCGCCTGCGCAGAGCGCGGCCTTGCACAGCTATGCCGATGCCATCGGTCTGGCGTTCCAGGTGGTTGATGACATTCTCGACGCCACCGCTGACTCGGCCACGCTGGGCAAGACTGCAGGCAAGGATGCTGCCGATAACAAGCCGACCTATGTTTCCTTGCTTGGTTTGTCGCAATCACAGGCACTGGCGCAAAAGTTGTGTGCTGATGCACATGCTGCGTTGGAACAGTTTGCTGCGCCGGCGCGCCGGCTGCATGAACTGGCGGATCTCATCGTGCAACGCAAGGCATAGATGGTTAATCGATGGTTAACTGACCAGGCACGGAAATGACAGTCAAGGTAGTACAGAAGGTGCCATGATGACGGCAAGTTCTGCCGCCAACATCTTCAACGAAGTACATTAACGGTAACAAGATCCAGCATGCTCAATACGATAAATAGCCCGGCCGACCTGCGCCAACTCTCGCGTAACCAGCTCAAGCCTCTGGCCGATGAATTGCGCGCCTTTGTCATCGATTCGGTGGCCCAGACAGGCGGCCATCTTTCCTCCAATCTCGGCACGGTTGAGCTGACGCTGGCGCTGCATTACGTGTTCAATACGCCGAGCGACCGCATTGTCTGGGACGTGGGTCATCAAACTTATGCGCACAAAATTCTCACCGGACGGCGCGACAAGATGGGCACGCTGCGGCAGTTCAATGGTATTTCCGGTTTTCCGCGTCGCAGCGAGAGCGGCTACGACACCTTCGGCACCGCGCACTCATCCACCTCGATTTCAGCGGCCCTGGGCATGGCTTTGGCAGCCAAGACCAAGGGTGAAAACCGTCATGCCATTGCGGTCATCGGCGACGGCGCGATGACCGCCGGCATGGCCTTTGAAGCGCTCAACAATGCGGGCATCTGCGAAGACGTCAATCTGCTGGTGATCCTGAACGATAACGACATGTCGATTTCGCCACCGGTGGGTGCGCTCAATCGTTATCTGGCGCGCCTGATGTCGGGGCAGTTTTATGCCCAGGCCAAGAACGTAGGCAAGTCGATGTTGCCGGCGCCCATGCTGGAGTTGGCCAAGCGGCTGGAAGAACATGCCAAGGGCATGGTGGTGCCGGCCACCATGTTTGAAGAATTCGGTTTCAACTACATCGGCCCCATCGATGGTCACGACCTCGATTCGCTGATCCCGACGCTGCAAAACATCAAGCATCTCAAAGGACCACAGTTCCTGCACGTGGTGACCAAGAAAGGCCAAGGCTACAAATTGGCCGAAGCTGACCCGGTGCTGTATCACGGTCCCGGCAAGTTCAATCCGGCTGAAGGTATCAAGCCGAGCAAGCCCGGCAAGCAAACCTACACCCAGGTGTTCGGCCAATGGTTGTGCGACATGGCGCAGCAGGATGCGGCACTGGTCGGCATCACGCCAGCCATGCGCGAAGGTTCCGGCATGGTGGAGTTCGAGCGGCGCTTTCCGCAGCGCTACTACGACGTCGGCATCGCCGAACAGCACGCCGTGACCTTTGCGGCGGGTATGGCCTGTGAGGGTATGAAGCCGGTGGTGGCGATTTATTCGACCTTCCTGCAACGTGCCTATGATCAGTTGATTCATGACGTCGCGCTGCAAAATCTCGACGTCACCTTCGCGCTCGATCGCGCCGGTCTGGTAGGGGCCGATGGCGCCACCCATGCCGGCAATTACGATCTGGCCTTCCTGCGCTGCATTCCCAACATGGTGGTGATGGCGGCCTCTGATGAAAACGAGTGCCGTCAGATGCTGTCGACTGCCTACGCGCACCAGGGCCCGGCGGCCGTGCGCTATCCACGCGGCGCCGGCACCGGCGTGGCGGTGCAAAATAATCTGGACACCATTCCTATGGGGCGCGGCGAGTTGCGCCGCGAAGGCAAGGGCATTGCGATTCTGGCTTTCGGCACTATGGTCGCGCCTAGCCTCGGTGCCGCCGAGAAGCTCAATGCCAGCGTTGCCAATATGCGCTTCATCAAACCGCTCGACGTCGAACTGGTCAAACAACTGGCGGCCAGCCACGATGCCCTGGTGACGGTGGAAGAAGGTTGCATCATGGGTGGCGCCGGTTCGGCCGTGGCCGAAGCATTGGCCGCTGCCGGCATCGTTAAGCCTTTGCTGCAACTGGGTTTGCCGGACCGCTTCATCGACCATGGTGATGTGGTCCAATTGCTGGCCGGCTGTGGTCTGGATGCCGATGGCATTGCCGCATCGATCGTGCAGCGCTTCGGCCAGGATCAGCCACGCTTGGTGGTCAACAACGGCTAACGGGTAATTGCGCTAATTGCGCTGCATGGGAAGAAAAAGCGGCATTGCGCCGCTTTTTTATTTACTATTTACACGCCACGCGTGCGGTCTTTTTCCCACAACACATCGCTGCCGCCAGCATAGCGATTCAATACGCGCGACAAGACGAAGCACAGGTCCGACAAACGGTTCAGATATTGCTGCGGTTGCGCATTGAGCGTTTCGTTCTGCGCCAGACTCACCACACTGCGTTCGGCGCGCCGGCAGACCGTGCGGCACACATGCATCAGCGCCGCTGCGCGCGAACCGCCCGGCAGGATGAATTCCTTGAGCGGTGGCAGATCGGCATTGTATTTTTCCAGCAGCGCATCGAGCCGCGCCACATGCGCGTCGGTAATCATGGTGTAGCCAGGAATGCACAGTTCGCCGCCCAGATCGAACAGATCATGTTGCACCGTCAATAATTCTGCACGCAGCTGTGGCGGCAACTCTTCGCATAGCAGTACACCCAATTGCGAGTTCAATTCATCGATGTCACCGAGCGCCTGGATACGCAGGCTATCCTTGCCGATGCGGCTGCCATTGCCGAGCCCGGTGCTGCCGTTGTCGCCGGTACGCGTGACAATTTTTGAAAGTCGGTTGGCCATGGAAATCCAGTTGCGTGTCTGAGCGAAAGCCTCAGCATAGGGCAAAACAGCGACTTGGTGGGCAAACTCAAGAAGACTCTGCCGCAAAAGAGTAAAATCCAGCAAACATTTAATGCCCGCAAGACGCATGGCAAGAATCAAACTGGTGCCACCTGTAGTGCCAGTTCCCGGCCTCAGCATTCCTTTATAAAGAGAGACAGCAATGAATCATATCGGCGACGCTCAACATCTACGCAAACCTCTCCCTGAAGCGCTGCTCAATGCATTGCGGGCACTCTTTGGCGAGCGCTTTTCCACCAGCCAGGCCATGCGCGCGCATCATGGCCGCGATGAATCTTCGTATGAACCCATGCTGCCTGATGCCGTGGTGTTCGCACATAGCACCGAAGAAGTCGCAGCCTTCATCAAGTTGTGCAGCCAGTATGTCGTGCCGGTAATTCCTTACGGCTGCGGCACATCACTGGAAGGGCATGTACTCGCCTTGCACGGTGGCATCACCATCGACCTGTCGCAAATGAATCGGATGCTGGCCGTCAATCCCGAAGACCTGACGGCGACAGTGCAGGCTGGCGTCACCCGCAAGCAATTGAATCAGGAAATCAAGGATAGCGGCCTGTTTTTTCCTATCGATCCCGGCGCCGACGCCTCCATCGGCGGCATGGCCTCGACCCGCGCATCCGGCACCAATGCCGTGCGCTACGGCACCATGCGCGACAACACCTTGGCCTTGACCGTAGTCACCGCCGACGGCAACATCATCAAGACCGGCACCCGCGCAAAGAAGTCTTCGGCCGGTTACGACCTGACCCGGGTCTATGTCGGCAGCGAAGGCACGCTAGGCGTCATTACAGAAATCACTGTGCGCCTGTATCCACAGCCGGAAGCAGTGTCGGCGGCGATCTGCTCGTTTCCCACCGTGGCCGATGCTGTCAATACCGTGATCCAGGCGATTCAAGTTGGCGTGCCCTTGGCGCGCGTAGAGTTGCTCGACGAAAACGGCGTCAAGGCAATCAATGCTCATGACAAGATGACGCTGCCTGTCAATCCGCTGTTGCTGTTCGAATTTCACGGCAGCGAAAACGGCGTCAAGGAGCAAGCGGAAGTCGTGCAGGAGATTGCCAACGACAACCATGCGCGCGGCTTCGAATGGGCCACCCGTCCGGAAGAGCGCTCGCGCTTGTGGGCGGCGCGTCACAATGCGTATTTCGCCATTCTGCAATTGCGCCCGGGCTGCCGAGCCATTTCCACTGACTGCTGCGTGCCGATTTCGCGGTTGGCCGAATGTGTGCTGGAAACCAAGGCCGACTGTGAGGCCAATGGTCTGATCCATGCCATCATCGGTCACGTCGGCGACGGCAATTTTCATGTGCAGATGATGGTCGATCCCAATGATGCTGCTGATGTGGCGCGGGCCGAAGGTGTGAATGCACGCATGGTAGCGCGTGCCATCGCCATGGACGGCACCTGCACCGGCGAGCATGGCATCGGCCTGCACAAAATGGATTTCCTGGTGCAAGAGCATGGCGACGGCGCCATTGCGGTGATGCGGGCGATCAAGCACGCGCTTGATCCGCACAACATCATGAATCCGGGCAAGATCATACGCTGGCAATAACAAGTATTTACATCAACAAGGCAAGCAGCAGACATGGCCATCCGTCTTCCTCCCGTGCATGCGCTCTCCGCATTTGAAGCCGCGGCGCGTCACAATTCCTTCGCCGTCGCCGCAGATGAGCTCTGCATCACGCCATCGGCGCTGTCGCATCGTATCCGGCTACTCGAAGAATTTGTCGGCGAGCGTCTGTTCCATCGTGACGGTCGCTCCATCGGGCTGTCGGAGTTCGGCCGTCGTTACCTCGACGTGGTGCGCTCGGCGTTGCGCACGCTGACCGATTTTCCGATGCCACATCGCCATGCAACAGTGCAGCCCAAGGTCAAAATCATGCTGCCGCCGACCTTTGCGCGTCACCTGCTGGTGCCGCATATTGGCGAATTTACCCAGCGCCATCCCGACATCACCGTCGAAATGTATCTGTCGGTGCCGCTATACGACTTGAGTCTGTCCGAAAGCGATGTGGAAATTCGTTTCGGTGCGGGCAACTATCCTAACTTCGTTACCAAAAAATTATTTGAAGAGCCGGCCTTCGCGGTGGCCAGCCCGGCCTATCTGAACACCATTGCACCACTGAACGCGCCGCAGGACTTGCAACATGCGACGTTACTGCGCTCGGCCCTGGAGCCATGGCAACCCTGGTTTGAGGCGGCGGGCCTGAAGGACTGGGTGGAACCAGCTGCCGGTTTGCGGGTGGACGACTTGGGACTGTTGCTGGAAGCGGTACGGCATGGCTATGGTGTGGGTTTGACGCGCCAGCATTTTGCCGAAGAATTATTGGCGCGCGGCGAGATCGTGGAATTGTTCGACGTGCGTCTGCGCACGCCGCCGCACGCCTATTATGTGGTGTACGAGCAGCAAGTGCGTGAACGGCCTGAAGTCGATGTCTTCATCGCGTGGTTACAGGAAGTGTTTAAGAACATCTAGCAGAGTTGTTGCCCGCCCTGAAATTTATTCATTGGGCGCAGTGAATAAATTTCAGTGTATCAAGATCAGGCTTTTTTCTACGGCGAGTCGAAATTCGCTACACTCCAAAAATGAGGAGACGTCAGCGCAAGCGGCTTGCCGCGTCCCCGCCACCAGCCTAGCGAGGTCTAGCATGAACGCCCCAGTTACCCCCTTGTTTTCACCGGCGCGCCAGCGTGAGGTGGTGGCCGCCCTGAAGGCGGTCGTGCCGGCGCATTGCGTGCTGTTCGACGAAGAAGATACGCGTCCCTACGAATGTGATGGTTTGGCTGCCTATCGGCAATTGCCCATGGTGGTGGTGTTGCCTGAGAATGAGCAGCAGGTAGTCGCCATCCTCAGCACCTGCCATAGGCTGCAGGTGCCGATCGTGCCGCGTGGTGCCGGCACTGGTTTGTCGGGTGGCGCCATGCCGATTGCCGATGGCGTGGTGGTGTCAACAGCCAAGTTGAACCGCATCGTCAGTGTCGACAAATTTTCCCGGACTGCGGTGGTGCAGCCGGGCGTGCGCAACCTGGCCATTTCCGAGGCCGCAGCACCACATGGTTTGTACTATGCGCCTGATCCTTCCTCACAGATTGCTTGCAGTATCGGCGGCAATGTCGCCGAAAATTCGGGTGGTGTGCATTGCCTCAAATATGGCCTGACCGTACACAATGTCTTGCGCGTGCGTATGGTGACGATTGAAGGCGATGTGGCCGAGCTTGGCGGTGCTGCGCTGGATGCGCCCGGACTGGATTTGCTGGCGGTCTTCATCGGCTCCGAAGGGATGCTCGGCGTGGTCACCGAAGTGACCGTCAAGCTCATTCCCAAGCCGCAGCAGGCGCGCGTGATCATGGCGTCCTTCGATGACGTGGTCAAAGGCGGTAACGCCGTGGCCAACGTGATCGCCGCCGGAATCATCCCGGCCGGACTGGAAATGATGGACAAGACCAGTTCGCGCATGGTCGAGCCCTTCGTCAAGGCCGGCTATGACGTCGATGCCGAAGCCATCCTGCTGTGCGAGTCCGATGGCACCGTGGAAGAGGTCGAGGAAGAAATCGGGCGCATGCGCGCCGTGCTCAATGCCAGTGGCGCCACCGCGATTGCCGTGTCAGAGTCGGAAGCCGAGCGACTGCGGTTCTGGTCCGGTCGCAAGAATGCCTTTCCGGCCGCCGGCCGCATTTCGCCCGACTACTACTGCATGGACGGCACGATTCCGCGCAAGAAACTGGCCGAGGTCTTGCTCGGGATTGCTCAGATGGAACAAAAATACGGCCTGCGCTGTGCCAATGTGTTTCATGCCGGCGACGGCAATCTGCATCCATTGATCTTGTTCGATGCCAACAGGGCCGATGAATTTCACCGTGCCGAATTGTTCGGCGCCGAGATTCTGGAGCTCTGTGTGGCCGTCGGCGGCACCATCACCGGCGAGCATGGTGTGGGCATAGAAAAGATCAACTCCATGTGCGTGCAATTTTCGGAGCAGGAGCGCGAAGCCTTCTTCAAGGTCAAGCGGGCCTTCGACAGCGCTTTCCTGCTCAACCCCGACAAGGCGATCCCGTCGCTGCATCGTTGTGCCGAATACGGCAAGATGCATGTGCAGCGCGGCCAGATCAAATTTCCCGATTTGCCAAGGTTTTAATCGCATGGAACAACAACTGCAAGAATTCCGGGAGCGCATCCGCGCAGCCATTGCCAGCCAAGGCGGCTTGCAAATTCGTGGCGGCGGCACCAAAGACTGGTACGGCCAGACGCCGCGAGGTGAGCTGCTCGACACGCGCGGCTATGCCGGCATTGTCGATTACGAGCCGACCGAACTGGTGATCACGGCGCGCTGCGGCACGCCGCTGGCGGAAATTGATGCGGCGCTGGCGGCTAACAATCAGATGCTGGCCTTTGAGCCGCCGCGTTTCGGTGGCCAGGCCACCGTCGGCGGCATGGTTGCAGCCGGTTTGTCCGGGCCGGGGCGGCAGTTCTGCGGCGCGCTGCGCGACTTTGTGCTGGGCGCCGATTTGCTGGATGCGCAAGGGCAGGAGCTGCACTTCGGCGGCCAGGTCATGAAAAATGTCGCCGGCTACGACGTCTCGCGCCTGCTGGCAGGTTCGCTGGGGACGTTGGGACTGATCTTGCAGGTGTCGCTGAAAGTGTTGCCGCTGCCCTTCGCCGTCAGCACCAGGGTGTTCGAAGTGGACCATGCCAATGCCATTGGCCTACTCAATGAGTGGGGCGGTCAGCCCTTGCCGTTGTCGGCCAGCGCTTGGGCCAATGGCGTTCTGACGATACGTCTATCGGGTGCGCAGGCTGCGGTGCAGGCAGCCGAACAAAAATTGGGTGGCGCGGAGTTGAGCAACGGCGCCGATTTCTGGCGTGATCTGCGCGAACAGGAGCATGCCTTTTTTATCCAGGACGGCCCGCCCTTATGGCGCTTATCGCTGCCCTCGGTGGCTGCGCCGCTGGATTTGCCGGGCGTGCAACTGATCGAATGGGGTGGTGCGCAGCGCTGGTATCGCGGCGACGCCGAGGTGCAGACGATTCGTGCCGCCGCGCTGGCTGCGGGCGGTCATGCCAGTCTGTATCGCGGCGGCGACAAGCAGCTCGGCGTGTTTGCACCGCTGGCGCCAGCGGTGGCGAAGATTCATCGCCGCTTGAAAGCGTCATTCGACCCGTCCGGTGTTTTTAATCCCGGCCGCATGTATCCTGACCTTTGAGCGCACGACTATGCAAACCAATCTGGCCGATTTCATCCGCAACACTAACGAAGGCAAGGAAGCCGAAGCCATTCTGCGCGCCTGTGTGCATTGTGGTTTTTGCACTGCCACCTGCCCGACCTATCAGTTGCTGGGCGACGAACTTGATGGCCCGCGTGGGCGCATCTATCTGATCAAACAGGTGCTCGAAGGCAAGCCGGCTACAGCTGCTACGCAATCGCATCTGGATCGCTGCCTGACCTGCCGCAACTGCGAGTCGACCTGTCCTTCGGGCGTGCAATACGGCCGCCTGGTCGATATCGGCCGCAAGGTAGTGGAAGAGCAGGTGCCTCGGCCACTGGCGCAACGCGTGGTGCGCACCACCTTGAAAACCCTGTTACCTAACAAATGGTTGTTCAACCCGGCCATGAAGGCCGGTCAACTGGTACGCTCCTGGTTACCGCAAACCTTGAAAAACAAAGTACCACCGCGCCAGGATGCCGGCCGCTGGCCGCAAGCGACACACTCGCGCAAGATGCTGCTGTTGGAGGGTTGCGTGCAACCGGCCATGTCGCCCAATATCAACAGTGCCACCGCGCGCGTGCTCGACGCGCTCGGGGTGCAACTGGTGACGCCGTCCAAGGCCGGTTGTTGTGGCGCGATTCGCCATCACCTCAATGATCAGGACGGTGCGCTCAACGATATGCGCCGCAATATTGACGCCTGGTGGCCTTATGTGGATGGCTCGGCCGGTGTCACGGTCGAAGCCATTGTGATGAACGCCTCCGGCTGCGGCGCTACCGTCAAGGAATACGGTCACCTGCTACAGCATGATGCAGCCTATGCCGCCAAGGCGCATAAAATTGCCCAGCTCACGCGTGACATCAGCGAAATTCTGCCGGCCTTCGAAACTGAACTGCAAGGCAAGCTGCAAGGAAAAATCAACAAACGCGTGGCCTACCACCCACCCTGCACCTTGCAGCACGGACAGAAAATTCACGGCAAGGTTGAGCAGATTCTCGCCAGCGCCGGCGTCGACGTGACACTCTGCGCCGATAGTCATTTGTGCTGCGGCTCGGCCGGTACCTATTCGGTGTTGCAGCCGGCGTTATCACTCCGCCTGCGCGACAATAAACTCGCTCATCTGCAAGCTAGTCAACCGGAGCTGATTGTGTCCGGCAATATCGGTTGCCTCACCCATTTACAGTCAGGCACATCGACGCCGGTCAAACATTGGATTGAATTGCTCGACCAGGTCTTGCATGCATAGGCGCGCAGAGATCAACTCGGTGATTGCATCACCTTGACTGTCTGCCACTTCAGATTGCGTACTTCGTAGATGGTAAAAAATGGCTTGAGCAGGTCACCCTTGGGCGTAAATGAAATCGGCCCCATAGCACCTTGGTAGCGGATCGCGTGCAGGCGCTCGACGACGGTGCGTCGATCGCTTGATCCGGCTTGGCGAATGGCGGCAATCAATACCTTGGTGGCATCGTAGGCGCAGACGGTGAAGGGATTTATCTGATCACCAAACGCCTTGTAGTAGCTGGCATAAAATTTTTTCCAGCCGGGCATTTGTTCTGGCGGCAAGCCATACTCCAAACTGATTACCCCTTCACTGGCCGCGCCGGCACTGCTGAGAAACTGCGTGCTGGCGGTGCCGGCCATCGCAGTGATCAAGCGCAGCTTGAGATTCTTGCGTTTGATGCTGCGCGCCAGCATGGCGGCTTGCTCGACATTGCCGGCAAAGAAAATCGCCTCGGCTTTGACGCGCCGAATGTGATCCAGTGCGGCGTTAAAATCGACGCTGCGTGCGCTGACCGTATCGCGAACCAGCAAATCGGTATTTTGTTCGCGCATGGCTTGTTCAATCAGGTCGCCGATGCCCTTGCCGAAGTGGGTCCGATTGTTGATCACGGCCATCCTGGTGATATGCAATTCATTGCGTAAATACGGCAGCAGCAGGTCGATGGCTTGATCATCATGTCCAATCGCCCGAAATGCGCTGCGATAGCCTTTGCGGGTATAGTCGCGTCCGGCGCTGGCCGGTGAGATATGCGCCAGATGAACGGCATCGAAGATCTGTGCGCTGACTAGACTGTTGGCGGTATTGATGTTGCCGATGACGCCTACGGCATCGGACCGCGTCAGATAGTTGGCGATCACTACGGCCATGTTGCTATCTTCCTTGTCGTCGTGCACCGACAGTTTGAAGCTTGCGCGTCTACCGTCTATCGTATTCGTTTGCAGATTGGCTTCGTCAATGGCCAGTTGTGCCGCATTCTTGAGGCTTTGGCCATAGAGAGCTGAGCTGCCGCTGAGTGGACCGACAAAGGCGATCAGGATAGTTTTGCTGGCGGCGGCCTGGGTCACCCAAAGAAGCGCAAGCAGGCAAAGGCAGGCGATTTTTCCGAGATGGTAGTGAAGTCGACGCATACGCTCTCCCGCTCAGGTGTTTACACGTCGGCAGGCAGCGCCGACGGTCCGGTTGCGAGAAATATTATGCGCTGGCGCTGGCTGGACTCAGCGCTTGCTCTTTTTTCCGATTGGGCCTCTGTGGGTTATTTGTGGGATTGCTTTACAAACGATAATCACCTTGCTCTTCCAGGAGATTCTTGATTTGCTTCTTGACGATCTTGCCGTAGGCTGACTTAGGTATGCTGTCCCAAAATACAAAGCGGCGCGGCCATTTGTATTTGGCGAGGCAGCTTTCCAGATGGGCCAGCAGAGTCGCAGCGTCGGCGTGCTGGCCGGATTTGGCAACGATCACTGCAATCCCGCTTTCGCCCCATTTGGCATCGGGCACGCCCAGCACGGCCACTTCCGATACTGCCGGATGGGTCAGCAATGCCTCTTCGATTTCGCGCGGATAGACATTGGAGCCGCCCGAAATATACATGTCCGACGAGCGCCCCGTAAGGTAAAGAAATCCCTCTTGGTCTACATGGCCGAGGTCGCCGGTATGAAACCAACCGCCCTTGAAAGCCTTGGCGTTAGCCTCTGGATTGTTGTGGTAACCCATAAACACGGCCAGACCACGCACGCAGATTTCACCGGTGTCGAATGGCTTGAGTCTGCTGCCGGCATCATCGAGGATGGCGATTTCCATACCGGTGCGCGGCATGCCGCAGGAGCCCACCCGCGCCTGCGGATGCTGATCGTCAATCTCATGCAGATAGCTCGGCAGGAAGGTGATGTTACCGGTGACTTCGCCCAGGCCGTAATATTGGACCAGCACCTTGCCCAGCTTTTTCAATGCGTGGACTTGATCCGCGCGGTACATCGGCGCACCGGCATAAATTACGTGTTTCAGGGAGCTGTGATCGTAGCGATCCACTGCCGCATCTTCGGTGAGCATCTTGACGATGGTCGGCACGGTAAACATATTGTCGACCCGATAGCGCTGCACCAGTTGCCAAGCTTGTTGCGGCACCAGACGTTCGCCCGGCAGAAAAATGCTGGCCGCGCCACGCGCCGTATTGACCAGTGCATGGATGCCGGCGCCATGCGACAACGGTGCCACCACCAGCGAACGCGACTGATGGTTCAGACCCGGCAACAAATCAGCCAGATGGTTGGTGACCACAAACGCCATCTGACCGTGCGACAACATGGCTGCCTTGGGATATCCGGTCGTGCCGGACGTATAGAAGAACCACAGCGGATCTTGATAATCAACGTCAACTTCGGTGAAGCGCTGCTGCGCGCTAGTGGCCAGGGTTTCGTAATCGAGTTCGCCGGCACGCGGATCGGCCAGCGCGATCACATGTTGCAGCAGCGGCGAGGCGGCGCGCACGGCGTCCACATAGTGCGCGAAGCCGTGATCGTAGAGCATCACGCCGGCGCCGCTGGATTGACCGAGATAGGCGGCTTCCGGCGGCGTGATGCGCACATTGGTAGGAACCCATACCATGCCCAGCTTGAAGGCCACCCAGGCACTTTCAAACTGCTGCTGGTTATTGCGCGAATGGACCAGCATCTTGTCGCCTTTTTTCACCCCCAGCCGTTGCAGCGCGTGGGCGACGGCATCGACGCGGTCGTTGAGTTGCTTCCAGGTGACGATGCGGTCGCCCACGCCGGTGCTGGTGCCGTCACTAAAGATCAGGCCGGGCTGGTCTGGCAGGCGGCGGGCGGTATCGGCGAGCAGCCTGCCTAAGTTCATGACGTTGCTTAACATGGTTGGGCTCGTGTGCTTTTTACGGTGAAGTGCGGCGGCGCAATTTATTGAATGCGTTCCAGGATGCTCACATAGTTCGCCACCGCCGCGCCGCCCATGTTGAACACGCCGGCATAGCGTGCTTGGGGAATTTGCATGTCACCGGCATCGTGGCTGACCTGCATCGCTGCCATCACATGCATCGATACGCCGGTGGCGCCGATCGGATGGCCCTTGGACTTGAGACCGCCGGACGGATTGATGGGCAAGCGCCCATCCTTGGCCGATACCCCTTCGAGAATGACGCGCGCGCCCTGGCCCGGTGCGGCCAAGCCCATGGCTTCATATTCCAGCAACTCGGCGATGGTGAAGCAGTCGTGGGTTTCGATCAGCGACAAATCGAGCAAGCTGAGTCCGGCCTGGCCAAGTGCCTGTTGCCAGGCCAGCGTGCCGGCTTCGAAGCGGGTCGGATCGCGTCGGCTCAACGGCAGGAAGTCATTGACCTGCGCCGCAGCACGGAACTGCACGGCACGCGACATGCTGCGGGCGACGTCGGCGGCGCTGAGTACCAGCGCAGCGGCACCATCGGAGATGAGTGAACAATCGGTGCGCTTGAGCGGACCGGCGACATAGGGATTCTTATCGGACACCTGGCGGCAGAAATCGAAACCAAAATCCTTGCGCATGTGTGCATAGGGATTGCTCATGCCGTTCTTGTGATTCTTGGCGGCAATTGCCGCCAGCGCATCGGATTGGTCGCCATAGCGATCAAAATAGGCTTGAGCGATGTTGCCGAATACGCCAGCAAAGCCGCCGGCAATACTGGCTTCTTCCTTGGCATAGCAGCATTTGAGCAAGACTTCGCCGACTTGCGCTGTGGCCAGTTCGGTCATTTTTTCAAAACCGATCACCAGCGCATGTCGTGATTGCCCGGCCAGAATTGCTTGCAGGCCAGAGTGGATCGCCGCCGAACCGGTGGCGCAGGCGTTCTCGACCCGGGTCGCCGGTTTGAAGCGCAGACCCGGCAGGCTGTTGAACACCAGCGAAGAGGGGAAGTCCTGGTACAGGAAGCCGCCGTTGAAGGTGCCGATATGGATAGTGCTGATGTCTTCCGGACTCAGTCCCGCATGTTCGATGGCGGCTTGGGCCACCTCTCCGATAAGCGTCTCGATATCAATACCGTCGAGTTTGCCGAAGTGCGAGTGGCTCCAGCCAGTGATGCAAGGGGCAGATGTGGTCATGGAATTCCTTGAAGGTGATCAAACGCGATGTTTGCCATCTTGCCTGCTCCTGCTGTCAGACGCAAAGCCCGCAGTAGCTTGTCGCTATCTTGTTGCGCTGCCGCATGGGCCGGCGCAGCAAGCCGGCCATAGTTGTTTCATGGTGGCGACAGTGACCACAGGCGTCGCCGTAAAAATAAACACCCGGCCAGCCGCGCGGATGCCTTGTCGGCGGCGGGGTTTTCCCAGAGAATGTACCGGCAATACCAATTTCAGCGGGGAATGACGAAACGGCGCAGTGCAATCAGGCTGCCTGGTATTCGCGTTGCGCTGGCAGACATAAGCAGTGCAGAGCATCGCGTTGATGGTGTTGGCAATAAAGAGACCAAAAAATTACAATCAAATCAGGAGAGCAACAGATGGGCAATCCAGCTGGCACTATCACTCGCCGTCGTTTCTTGAAGACTGTTTCCGTCACCTCGGCGGCAGCTGCTACCGGCATGTTGAGCATGCAGGCGCAGGCGGCGGTCGAATTCACCTTGAAGTACGCCAATAATCTACCGGCCACGCATCCGATGAACCTGCGCGCCAAGGAAATGGCCGCCAAGATCGCCACCGAATCGAAGGGGCGCATCGATTTTCAGGTCTACCCCAACAATCAGCTGGGCAACGACACCGATACGCTGGGGCAGGTACGTTCTGGTGCGGTCGATTTCTTTACCTTGTCGCCCCTGATTCTCGGCACCCTGGTGCCGGCCGCTCAGATCAGCGGCGTCGGCTTCGCCTTCAAGGATTACAACCAGGTTTGGGCGGCCATGGACGGCGAGCTTGGCGCGCATGTGCGCAAGCAGATTGAGGACAAGGCATCCGTGTTTGCCTTTGAAAAAATCTGGGACAACGGTTACCGTCAGATCACCAACAGCACGCGCCCCATCAACAAGCCGGAAGATCTCAAGGGCATGAAGCTGCGGGTGCCGCCAAGCCCACTGTGGACCTCGATGTTTCGTGCCTTCGACGCGGCGCCGGCCAGCATCAATTTTGCCGAAGTCTATTCGGCATTGCAGACCAAGATCGTCGAAGGACAGGAAAATCCGCTGGCCATCATTGCCACCGCCAAGCTCTACGAAGTGCAGAAATATTGTTCGGTGACCAACCACATGTGGGATGGATTTTGGTTCCTCGGCAACAAAAAGTCGTTTGAGCGCCTGCCCAAGGACTTGCAAGACATCGTCACGCGCAATGTCAATGAAGCCGGCATCAAGCAGCGCGCCGACGTCAAGCTGCTCAACGACACCCTGGTGGCGGACATGAAGAGTAAGGGTTTGCAATTCAACGATACCGACAATGAATTGTTCCGCGCCAAATTGCGCAGCGCCGGTTTCTACGCCGAGTGGCACAAGAAATTCGGTGACGAGGCTTGGGCCATGTTGGAAAAATACACCGGGAAACTGGCTTAAATGGCGGCGGCAATGACTTATTCCGTCAGCGCGGCCAGCAATCCGCTGGCGCGTCTGCTGGCCGCGCTCAATCGTGTCGTCATGCTGGTGGTGGGCGCGTTGGCGGCGACCCTGGTGGTGGTCGAGACGTTCGTGTTGCTGGCCGGCGTGTTCTACCGTTACGCCTTGCACGACCCGCTGATCTGGTCGGATGAGCTGGCTTCCATCCTGTTCATCTGGCTCTCCATGCTGGGTGCCGTGCTGGCCTTGGATCGTGGCGAGCACATGCGGCTCACGGCAATCGTCAACCGCTTGTCCGACAAGTGGCGCACTTGGCTGGAAACGGTAGCGGCATTAATTGTCTGCATTTTTGTGCTGCTCATCATTGCGCCCGCCATTGAGCATGCCAGCGAGCAAATGGACATCACCACGCCGGCGTTGGAAATTCCCGACGGTCTGCGTGCCGCAGCCTTGCCGGTCGGTGCCGTGCTGATGTTTCTGGCGGCGACGGCGCGCATGGCGAGCCGTTCCAGTATCCGCCAGGTATTGTCGGCGCTGGCAGTGGTGGCCTGCATCGGCGCTGGTCTTTGGCTGAGCAAGCCGGCGCTGGTGGCGATGGGCAACTATAACTTGCTGGTGTTTTTCGTCTTGCTGATCGGCGCCTGTGTAGCCGGCGGCATTCCGATCGCGTTTGCTTTTGGCACGGCCACGATGGCCTACCTGATGCTGGCCACCAATGCGCCGCAGATGATTGTGGTCAGTCGCATGGATGAAGGCATGTCCAGCTTGATCTTGTTATCGGTACCGTTGTTTGTGCTGCTCGGCTCGCTACTGGAAATCAGCGGTTTGGCGCGCACCTTGATCGACTTTATGGCGTCCTTGCTAGGGCATGTCCGTGGCGGCCTGCAATATGTCCTGCTGGGCGCGATGTTTCTGGTGTCCGGTATTTCCGGCTCGAAGGCGGCGGACATGGCGGCGATTGCACCGGCGCTGTTTCCCGAGATGAAAAAGCGTGGCGCCAAGCCGGAAGAGTTGGTGGCCTTGCTGTCTTCGTCCGGTGCCATGACCGAAACGATCCCTCCCAGCCTGGTGCTCATCACCATTGGCGCTGTCTGTGGCGTGTCGATTACTTCCTTGTTCATCGGCGGCCTCATGCCGGCGGTGATTGCCACCATCGCCATTACTGTGGTGTGCTGGTTTCGCGCGCGCCGTGAGTCGACGCCTGGCATACCGCGCGCGACCTTGGGCGTGATCGGGAAAACTTTGCTCATGGCTTTGCCCGCATTGGCGCTGCCGATGCTCATTCGCGTCGCCGTGATCGAAGGCGTGGCCACTGCCACTGAGGTTGCTACGATCGGTGTGGCCTACACCGTCGTCGTCGGGCTGATCATGCATGTATTCATGCAGCATCTCGACTTCAAGCGGCTCTATCCGATGTTGGTTGACGCGGCGGCCTTGTCGGGGGCGATTCTGCTGATCATCGGCATGGCGACGTCGATGGCGTGGGCGCTCACCCAATCCGGCTTTTCGGCCAGACTGGTGGCGTTGATGCAAGGCGTGCCGGGCGGCGGTCTCGGATTTCTGCTGATCACGATTGCCATTTTCATCGTCTTGGGCAGCATTTTGGAGGGCATTCCGGCGATCGTGTTGTTCGGACCTTTGTTGTTCCCGGTGGCGCGCTCACTCGGTATCCACGACGTGCACTACGCCATGGTGGTGATTCTGGCGATGGGCATCGGTTTGTTTGCGCCACCGTTTGGTGTCGGCTTTTATGCCGCCTGCGCGATTGGCAAGGTGTCGCCAGACCAGGTGTTTAATCGCGTCTGGGGTTATCTGGCAGCGCTGGTCATTGCCTTGTTGATCGTCGCCGCAGTGCCTTGGATTTCGGTCGGATTTTTGCCGAATTGATGGCTGCATTCATCACGCTTCTCTTACGGAGACAAAATGAGGCAAATCGATAGCGACGTGCGCGTGGCGCTTGTGACGGGGGCTGCCACCGGCATCGGTGCGGCTATTTCGCAGCGGCTGGCGCAGGATGGTTATCGCGTGTTGGTGGCTGACATCAATCTGGCTGCCGCCACTGCCACTGCCGATCAGATCAATACCGGCGGGCAGGGGCGGGCGGCGGCGCTGGCGATGGATGTCAGTAATACTGAATCGATAGCGCAGGCGTTTGCCTCGGTCGCCAAGGATTACGGCCGCTGCGATGTGCTGGTCAACAATGCTGGTGTCGCTAAAACTTTTCCGTTTTTGGAATTTCCGCTCGATAACTGGTTGCTGACCATGAGCATCAACCTCACGGGCGTCATGTTGTGCGGCCAGCATGCGGCGCGCATGATGGTGTCCCACAAGTGGGGTCGTATCATCAATATTTCTTCGATATCGGGCATACGCGCCAGTGGCGGCCGCACTGCCTATGGCACTTCCAAGGCCGCCGTGATGGGCTTGACGCGGCAGATGGCCATTGAGTTGGCCGAACATGGCATTACCGTCAATAGCGTGGCGCCCGGCCCTATCGATACGCCGCTGACGCAGGCGCTGCATTCACCGCAAGCACGCAAGAACTTTACCGCCAGCGTGCCGTTGCAGCGTTACGGTAGCACGGAGGAAATTGCCGCCGCAGTGGCGTTTTTGGCCAGTGATGATGCGGCCTATATCACCGGTCACACCTTGCCGGTTGACGGCGGCTTTGTGGCTGCCGGCGTGCTGGAAATCTGAGGCGCTAAACGAAAAAAAGCCAAAACGGCGCTTGCATTCAGGTTGATCAATGCAAACTGTGACGGGTGTCATCGCCGAGGCTTCCTACTCTCGAGTACTTGAGAACGATTTACAGACGTCGACCGCATAGAACCAGATAGAGAGCGTTCCCGCCTTTAATTTGTCCAGGAGTCGAATGTCTTTGCGTTGCATCAGAACCTGTAATATTTGCAAATTGCAGATCTTTGCCGCCAAATACAATGGCGTGCGGCCAAGCTTGTCCTTGATATTGGGATCGCCGTCTCTCAACAGCCAGTAGACCATTAACCGATCATGGGACAGGACTGCATAGTGCAATGGTGTGCAGCCCTTACCATCTTGGATGTTCGGATGAGTGTTTTCCCACAGTGCATGGGATAGCTTAAAATCTTTGTGCATGAGCGCGTAATGCAGCGCAGTCCGTCCGAAGCGATCTTTTATATCTAGATCGCTGTATTGCACCAGTATTTTTCCCATCGTCGAGCGTCGGTATATGGCCGCAAGGTGTAATGGCGTAAGGCCAGCCGCGTCCTGGAAAAGGGCGCCGCCATTTCCCACCAGTGCTGAGAAAATATCCATATGGTCGTTGATGACGGCATAGTGCAATGATGTGCGACCAGACAGATCCTTGGTGTAGTTTGCGTTGGCGGAATACTCTTTGCTGCGCGCGACGTGTTTATATCCAATTTGTTGTTCATGAACTTTTGTGCGTTCTCCGGCAGTGTTTGCTTTGTTATCGTCGTCAAATTCGGCGGGCGAGCTATGGATGGCGTCAATTGTTTTCGCGACATTCGGCGTCGACAAGACGGCACCGGTACTCTGTAAGTTGATGGGATCAGGGGGCGAGGTTGCTGTGGCAATTGTGATCTGCATGGCAGAAATCCCATTGGCATTGGCGAGGGAAACAGCGTATCCAGACGCCGAAAATGGGGCGATCATATTTCAATCACGCACCATCATCGCCCCAGACGCGCTTGGGCCATTAAAAATGGACGTGTCAGTACCTTTTTGAGCATTGAATGTTATCTTTGTTATTCATTCACTCACTGACAAGGAGATTTACGTGCAACTCATTGGCATGCTTGATTCACCCTATGTGCGCCGCGTCGCCATCTCTCTACAATTGCTTGGTTTGCCGTTTTCGCATCAGTCGATATCGGTGTTTCGCGCTTTCGATCGCTTTCGCGAGATCAATCCACTGGTCAAGGCGCCTTCGCTGATTTGCGATGACGGCGGGGTCTTGATGGACTCCATTCTGATTCTGCAATACGCAGAAGCGCAGCCGCATAAGCGGCGCTCACTAATGCCGGCAGATCTGGCTGCGCTGCAGCAGTCCTTGCGCATTATCGGGCTGGCACTGACGGCCTGTGAGAAGAGCGTACAAATCGTCTACGAACACAATCTGCGACCGGCGGAAAAGCTGCATCAGCCCTGGCTTACGCGTATCACCGGGCAAGTGCAGGCGGCGTATGAGGCACTGGAGCGTGAATTGCAAAAACGGCCGCCGCAAGTGAGCAGCGAGAGCATCGATCAGGCTGCTTTGAGCAGTGCCGTCGCCTGGCATTTCAGCAGTCAGATGATTCCGGACGTCGTCGATGCGGCAGCCTATCCGGTGCTGGCGGCATTGTCGCAGCACGCCGAAGCCTTGCCGGAATTCCTTGCCGCACCGTATGGCGATGCCACATATCAGCAGCCGTGAAGCACGTAAAAAGCCAGCTTCTGTCGCTGGCTTTTTATTGTGCACGAGGCGCTTTATTCGGCCAGCAATTTCTCGATGTCGGCCACCATGTCTTCCGGTTTGGTAGCCGGCGCATAGCGTTTGAACACCGTGCCGTCCTTGCGCACCAGGAACTTGGTGAAATTCCATTTGATCGCTTTGGTGCCGAGCAGTCCCGGCGCCGCTGTCTTGAGGTAATCAAACAAGGGATCGGTCTGGCCACCGTTGACATTGATCTTGGCGAACAGTGGGAAAGTGACACCGTAATTTTTCTCGCAAAAGGCGCCAATTTCTTCAGCCGTGCCGGGTTCCTGGCTGCCGAACTGGTTGCAGGGAAAGCCGAGCACCTCGACGCCGCGGTCCTTGAATTGTTTATAGATGTTTTCCAGGCCGTGGTATTGCGGCGTGAAACCGCACTTGCTGGCCGTATTGGCTATCAATACGACCTTGCCCCGATATTGCTCCAGCGATGTCGAGGTCTGGTCGGGCAGGGCCGGTTGGAAGTCGTAGATGGTGGGCATGATGGTTCCGAGAAATGGGCGTGGCCTCATCATAGCGCCAATCTGCAGTTTTCTTATCACTTGAAATTGTCCGGCACCTGCGCAGCCATGCGCGCGCTGGCCGTGCTGATCAAGCCTTTGTGCAGCAAATCGGTCAGGCATTGATCGCGTGTTTGCATGCCGCTGGCGGCGCCGGTCTGCATGGCCGACAGCAACTGCGCGACTTTGCCTTCGCGGATCAGATGGCGCACGGCGGCGTTGCCCAACAGGATTTCATAGGCGGCAATGCGGCCGTCACCAGCGGCATTGCCGAGCAAGACTTGCGATACTACGGCGCTGAGCGACTCCGACAGCATGGCGCGCACCATTTCCTTTTCATCTCCCGGGAACACATCGATGAGCCGGTCTATGCTCTTGGCGGCCGAGGCGGTATGCAAGGTAGCCAGCACCAAGTGTCCGGTTTCGGCCGCACTCAGCGCCAGTCGTATGCTGTCGAGGTCGCGCAGTTCGCCAATCAGGATCACGTCCGGATCTTCGCGCAGCGCAGCGCGCAAGGCGGCGGCAAAGGAATGGGTGTGACTGCCGACGGCGCGCTGATTGATCAGACTTTGACCGGGGCCATGGATGAACTCGATCGGATCTTCGATGGTGAGGATGTGCGCTTGTCGGTGTTCATTGATATACCGCACCATGGCCGCTAGCGTGGTCGATTTGCCCGAGCCGGTGGGGCCGGTGACCAGCACCAATCCTTGCCGCCGCAGGCTCAGTTCGGCCAGTATCGGCGGCGCCTGCAGTTGCATCAGGCTGGGAATGTCGGCTGCAATCGTGCGGATTACGGCGGCCGGCCCACGCAATTGACAGAAAGCGTTGACGCGAAAGCGTGCCTGTGTCGGCAGGGTATAGGCAAAGTCACACTCCTGCGTGGTGCGAAACCGCTCGCGCTGGTCCTGGTCCATGATGGCTTCCAGCATGTCGTGCAGTTGTGATGCCGACAACTGCGGCAGATTGATCTTGCGCATCTCGCCGTGAATGCGCAGCATGGGTGGCATGCCGGCCGACAAGTGCAGGTCGGAAGCATGATTCTTGAGCGAAAAAGCCAGCAGGCCGGGAATGTCCATTTATAATCGCTAGCACTAAAAAACTGCATTGCCCTCCCCGGTAGCCAAGATTATGTCGCCAATCGCCACACAGTTGCAAGATGTTCGCGCCCGCATTGCGGCGGCGGTCCAGGCTGCAGGACGCCAGCCCGATGCGGTTCAGTTGTTGGCAGTCTCAAAATTTTTTGATGCCGAGTGCGTCCTGGAAGCCTGGCGCGCAGGGCAGAGCGCATTCGGCGAGAATTACGTGCAGGAAGCGCTCGACAAGATGACCGTGGTGCGCGCTGCAGCGCCAGCGGCCAAGATTGCCTGGCATTTCATCGGACCGATACAGAGCAACAAGACGCGCCAGATCGCGGAGCATTTCGATTGGGTGCATTCGGTCGATCGGGAAAAGATCGCGCGCCGTCTGGCTGAACAGCGCCCGGCGCATTTGCCGCCGCTCAATGTCTGTCTGCAGGTCAACATCAGTGCCGAAGACAGCAAGAGCGGTCTGGAGCCGACCGAGTTGCTGGCGGTGGCGCAGGCGGTGGTTGCCATGCCGGGTTTGCGTTTGCGCGGCCTGATGGCAATTCCGGCGCCGACCGAGGTGGTGCAAGAGCAACACGCTGCATTCCAGCGTTTGCGCGAACTGGCGGCGCAACTGAGCGCGCAGGGCATCGCTTGCGATACGCTGTCGATGGGCATGTCGGCCGATATGGATGCTGCCATTGCCGAAGGTGCGACGATCGTGCGCGTGGGCACGGCAATTTTTGGTCAACGACAACGAGATTCGATTTAGGAAGAAAGCATATGTTGAAAATAGGATTTATTGGCGGCGGCAATATGGCTGCGGCACTGATCAGCGGCTTGGCCGGCCAACTTACTGCAGGCCAGAACATCCATGTGATTGATCTCAATCCGGATGCCCTGGCGCAACTGCAGCAGCAATTCGGGGTGACCACCGCCACGACGCCCGACGCTGCGCTGAGCCAATGCGACGTCATCGTGCTGGCGGTCAAGCCGCAACAGATGCGCGCGGTGGTGGCATTGATCAAGCCTTTCGTCGGTCAGCAACTGCTGGTGTCGATTGCTGCCGGCATTCGCAGTGCCGATCTGGCGCGCTGGCTCGGCGGTCATCGGGCGGTTGTGCGCGCCATGCCCAATACCCCGGCGCTGATTGGCAAGGGTATTGCCGGCGTGGTTGCCAGTGCCGGCGTGAGCCAGGCACAGCGCGCTACTGCCGATGCCATTCTGTGTGCGGTAGGCACCACCGTCTGGCTTACCGACGAGGATCAGATTGATGCCGTCACCGCGGTGTCCGGTAGCGGCCCGGCCTATGTGTTTTATTTCATGGAAGCGATGCAGCAAGCTGCCGCTGAACTGGGTTTGACGCCCGAACAGGGCATCGAACTGGCCAAGGCCACCTTCGCTGGCGCCACTGAGTTGGCATTGCGCTCATCCGAGCCGGTCAGTCTGTTGCGCGAACGCGTGACCTCCAAGGGCGGCACCACCTATGCCGCGCTGACCAGCATGGAAGACGCAGGCGTCAAGCAGAGCATCATCAAGGCCCTGCACGCGGCGGCTGCCAGAGGCAAGGAGTTGGGTGAGGAGTTTGGCAAGGATTAGTGTGAGGCGATTATCCCTTCTGCCGTTCCTGACGACAGTCGCACTGGCGGCGCTGCTGCTCGGCTGCGCCGGCCAGCCGCAGGCCAATGGGGATTTCTACACGGTCAGAAGCGGCGATACCCTGTACTCGCTGGGGCGCGCTTTCGGCCAGAGTTATCACGACATCGCCAGCTGGAACAAGATCTCCGACAAGGATGCGATTGAGGTCGGTCAAGTCTTGCGCATCCGGCCGCCGACAAGCGTCAGCGGCGAGAGCAAAACTGCCGCACGTCGGGTGTTGCCGCCGCGCCGCAAACCGGCTCCGGACAGTGATAGCAAGAGTGATCCTGAACCGCCCGAAGCGCCCGCCGCAGGCGAGCTGGCGAGCATGAACTGGATGTGGCCGGCGCAAGGGCATGGGACGGCCGCCAGCGGCCACAATCTCAAGGGCATCGATATTGCCGGCAGTGCCGGCCAGCCAGTATGGGCGGCGGCCGAAGGCAAGGTTACCTATGCCGGACATGGTATACGCGGCTACGGCAACTTGATCATCATCAAGCACAGCCGTAGCCTGCTGTCGGTGTATGCACACAACAAGACGATCATGGTGACCGAAGGTCAGAGTGTCAATCGTGGCCAGCAGATCGCTCAGATGGGCGATACCGACAGCAGTGGCGTGAAGCTGTACTTTGAAATCCGCGCTAACGGCAAGCCAATCAATCCGCTACCGCTGTTGCCCAAGCAATAAGAACGCCGCCAGGCATCAGACTTACACTGTGCTTTTTTGCTGCCGGTAGGCCAGTTGTGCGCGGCTGATGCCCAGCGTTCTGGCAGCCGCAGACAGATTGCCGTTGGCCAGCGCGATGGCCTCATCAATCAAGGTCTTTTCCAATGCGGGCAACGACAGGCTGCCAGCGGCCTGACACTGATGCCATTGCCCCACCACATCAAGCAGACCTGACGCCGCGGTTTTTTCACTGGCGCCCTGCGCCGTCAATGTCGCCGTTTCTCCTCGCAGGGCCAGCGACAGCACCTCATCATTGAGGGTTTCTCCGCTGATGAACATGTGCGGCAAATCCAGCAGATGCCCCTGCGCCAGAATGACACCACGCTCGACCAGGTTTTGCAACTCGCGGATATTGCCTGGGAAGCTGTAGTTCAACAATGCCTGAATGGCTCTTGGACTAAACCCGCGGATGGCGATGCCGTGCTTGTGGCCGTAATATTTGAGAAAGTGATTCATCAGCAGCGGAATGTCGTCGCGCCGCTCGCGCAGCGGCGGCAGATGAATCGGAAAGACATTGAGTCGAAAGAATAAGTCTTGTCGGAACAGTCCCTTGCGCACCGCCAGATTGAGGTCTTCATTGGTGGCCGCGATCACCCGGGTATTGACCTTGATGGGACGGCTCGAGCCGATGCGTTCAAACTCGCCCTCCTGCAAGGCGCGCAGTAGTTTTCCTTGGGCCACCAGACTGAGGGTGCCGATTTCATCGAGAAACAAGGTGCCTTGATGGGCCAGCTCAAAGCGTCCGGCGCGGGACTGATTGGCGCCGGTGTAGGCGCCGCGTTCGACGCCAAACAATTCGGCTTCGATGAGCGTTTCCGGAATGGCGGCGCAGTTGATTGCCACGAAGGGCTGTTGGTCACGTTTGCTGATCTGGTGCAGCATCTTGGCGAAGCGCTCCTTGCCTACTCCCGATTCTCCGGTAAACAGCACCGTGGCATCCGTCGGAGCGACCCGCTTGAGCAAGTGGCAGGCGGCATTGAATGCCGAGGAAGTGCCCACCAGCGCGGGAAAGATATCCGCTTGCGGCGCCGACGGTACCGCCGCAGCTGGTTCTGGCGCGGCCTTGTCGACAGGGGACAGCGCGGTTGTTAACATGCCTGAGCCGACGAAATCCTGGGCATTCAGATGCCGCATATCTTCTTCCGGATCACTCCATAGTTCGGCCGATTTGCCGATGACCCGGCAATGCGGTGTTCCCATCGAGCGGCATTCCACCTCGCGAAAAATCACCAGATGGCCCAGCAGGGTGCTGACATAGCCAATCGCGTAACCGAGTTGCAGCCAGCAGGAAGGTGCCGTGGCAACGCCGTAGTCGGCCAGATGTTCATCATCTTCGCTGGAGTTGTGCCAGAGGAATTCGCCTTCGTAGCGGCCGGTGTCGGGGTCGTAGCTGAAACTGACCGGCACTACCTTGACCACGCCTTCGAGGGTATGCAGGCGCGTACCTGCCATCAAGATGGTGGAGGGGTCGGCATCCGGCCAACGCTCCCGCACCAGTTGTGCATCGCGGGCGCCGGAGACATAGCCGGCGCGGGTGAGCAGACCGCGCGCCTTATCGATGCCGAGGTTGTCAATGAGTTCGCGCCGTAGCGTACCCATGCTTTTGCTATGGATGAGCAGCATGCGCTGATCGTTGAGCCAGATGCGTCCGTCGCCGGGTGAGAAGAACAGGCATTCGCTGATGTCGGCCAGGGTGGGGTGGGCTTCGGTACTCCAGCGATCGGTGCCGGCAGAGCTAAGCATAGCGCCGGTGGTGCGCGCCATTTCGGCTAAAGAGATACGTGGCGAATGCGACATGACGGACTCCGAAACAACAATTGATCAAATGAGGATATTCAGTGTGCTGATAATTGATGAAATTGCGCAAATACGCAAGCTGCACTGCGTCATATTTGCATTGGCAATTGCAGCAAAAAACAAGAAAAAGTGACTTGGAAATTGATATACACCTGGGTAATGGTGATATTGCACAGCAATATCTGCGGCCGTGTCATGTCATTGGCACGGCGTTTGCAATACCGCCATGACACCATCCGGCAGGAAGCGCGGTTTCCTGATGGCGATGGCGAAAAAATAGGAGGAGAACCCACAATGAATGCACCACAGATGTCGCAATTTTTGAATCCGACGCAATGGCATGGCAAGCTGTTTCAAGGCGCATGGACGGCGCCTGCATCGACGCAGACGGCGGCGGTGATTGAGCCCGCCACAGGCGATAGCTTGACCAGCGTGGGGGTTGCCAATGCGCAGGATGTGGAGGTCTCGGTGCAGGCGGCCGTCGCGGCACAGTCCCAATGGGCGGTACTGGCGCCACGCCTGCGGGCGGATATATTCCGTCGCGCCGCGGTGTTGTTTGAGCAGCATTTTGCCGAGCTGTCGTTGATGGTGACCCGCGAAACCGGCGGCGCGCTGTTCAAGGGCGAGCATGAGGTCAGGGAGGCGGTAACCCTGTGTCATCTGGCAGCGGGCATGCCGTTGCAGGCGCAAGGGCAAGTATTGGCCAGCGTGTCCGGCCGGCTCAGCTACGCACGGCGAGCACCCTTTGGCGTGATTGGCGTGATTTCGCCGTTCAATTTCCCCTTGATCCTGACGCTCAGAACGGTCGCCCCTGCGTTGGCGGCCGGCAACGCGGTGGTGATCAAGCCAGATTTGCGTACGCCGGTTTCCGGCGGTTTTCTGATTGCCCGCATCTTTGAAGAGGCGGGTCTGCCGGCTGGGCTGTTGCATGTGTTGCCTGGCGCAGCCGAAGCGGGAGAAGCACTGGTGGTTGATCCGCAAGTGCCGATGATCGCTTTTACTGGTTCGCCAGCGGTCGGACGTCGCATTGGCGAACTGGCAGGCCGACATTTGAAAAAAGTATCGCTGGAGCTGGGCGGCGCGAATGCCTTGATCATTCTCGATGATGCTGATATCGATGTGGCTGCCAGTAATGCTGCCTGGGGGGCATGGTTGCATCAGGGCCAGATTTGTATGGCCGCCAATCGCATCTTGGTACACGAATCGCTTGCAGCAGGGCTGATTGAACGTCTGGTGGAGAAGGCCGGGCACTTGCCGATGGGCGATGGCGCCAGTGGCAAGGTGGCGCTCGGTCCTTTGATCGATAGCAAGCAGTTGCAGCGCGTGCATGCCCTGGTGCACGATAGTGTGGCTGCTGGAGCGCAACTGCTGGCCGGTGGGAAGTATGAACAGTTGTTTTACCAGCCTACCGTACTGGCGGGCGTCAAGCCGGGCATGCGAGTGTTCGACGAAGAAATCTTTGGCCCGGTTGCCAGCATCATCAGTTTCAAGACAGAAGATGAGGCGGTGGCGTTGGCGAACAATAGCGAAGGCGGTTTGTCTGCTGGCGTGATTTCCAGTTCGGTGGGACGCGCCATGTCCCTAGCACGCCGCCTCAAGCACGGGATGATTCACGTCAATGACCAGACCGTCAATGATGACTGTGTTAATCCCTTTGGCGGGCCGGGTATCGCCGGCAACGGTACTAGCGTCGGCGGACCCGCTGACTGGGAAGAATACACCCAGTGGCAGTGGATCACGATCAAGGATAACGCCGCTTCGTATCCCTTCTGAAGTGCAAAAAATAATATAAATAATTAAATCAATAATTAAATCAACAATAGGAGACACAACAATGAAGCTACAAAACAAAACCGTCGTCGTTACCGGTGTTTCTTCAGGGATTGGTGCTGAAACGGCGCGCTTGCTGCGTTCTCATGGCGCCCGGGTAATCGGTCTTGACCGCAATCCACCGGCCATCACGGTGGATGGTTTCGTACAGGCCGATCTGGGCAGCGTGGAAGCCATCGATGCGGCTGTCGCACAGTTGCCAGCGCAGGTCGATGCACTGTGCAATATCGCTGGCGTACCCGGTACCGCTAGCGTGGATCTGGTGGCACGGGTCAATTATCTGGGGCTACGCCATTTGACGCAACGCATTGCCGAACGGCTACCGGAGGGCGGCGCGATCGTCAATGTTGCCTCCATCCTGGGTGCGGAATGGCCGCTACGTCTTGAGCCGCATAGGGCGCTGGCGCAGACCAGCAGTTTTGCCGCAGGCGCGGCCTGGTTGCAACAGCATCCGGTGGCGCAGGAAACCTGCTACCAGTATTTCAAGGAGGCCTTGATTGTCTGGTCGCAGACGCAAGCGCAGTCACAGTTTCTGCAACACGCCATCCGCATGAACTGCATTGCGCCTGGGCCGGTATTTACGCCGATTCTGGGCGATTTCGTCACTATGCTGGGGCAAGAGCGAGTCAGCAAGGATGCGCATCGCATGAAACGTCCGGCCTATGCTGATGAAATCGCGCCTGCCATTGTCTGGCTATGCAGCGACGACAGTCGCTGGGTCAATGGCGTCAACCTGGCTGTCGATGGCGGGCTGGCTTCCACCTACCTCTGATTTTCACTGACGGCTGAACGGCATGCCACCCTGATTTCAGGGGGGCATGCCAAGACAGCGCTGCCGACAGGTTCGGACGCGTTGCGGGGACGTCTGCGCCCATTTTTAGCAGCAAGCTCACCTTCTTGGAGATGGCAACATGCAACTACCTACTCACGATATTCGCTATGAACGTCTAACCTTGCTGTTGATGGCGCTTGGTTTTGGCCTGGTTGGCCTGGATCGCTGGATGATCGCGCCGTTGTTCCCGCTGATCATGCAAGACCTTGGCTTGAACTACCAACAGTTGGGCCAGCTCATCGGTATTCTTAGCCTGACCTGGGGTGTCTGGGCGATTGCCATGGGTCGCGTGGCCGATCGCATCGGCCGCAAGAAAATCCTGGTGGTTACCATGGTGATTTTTTCTCTGCTGTCGAGTCTGTCCGGGCTGGCCAGCGGCTTTGCCAGTCTCTTGCTGATCCGTGCAGCGATGGGCGTGGCCGAAGGCGCGTTTACGCCAGCCAGCGTGGCCGCCACCGGTGCGGCATCCTTGCCGTCGCGCCGTGGCTTCAATCAGGGACTGCAACTGAGCATGTTTTCTTTGCTCGGACTCGGTTTCGCGCCCATTATCGCCACGCAGTTGCTACGCATCCTGCCGTCCTGGCATTGGGTGTTCATGATTTCGGCAATTCCTGGTCTGATTGTGGCGTTCCTGATTGCACGCAAGCTGCGTAATGACACACCGTCAGCATTGTGCGAGGCGACTCAGCGGCCACGTTGGTCGGCGCTGTTTCGCAGCCGTAATGTCTGGGTCGCTACGCTTGCCGTGCTCTGTGCCATGGCTGGCATTTTTGTCATCAGTGCGATGGTGCCGGTCTATCTGACGCAGGTGCTCGGATTGGCAACGCAACAAATGGGCTTTGTCGTCTCCGCCATCGGTTTTGGTGGTTTCATCGGCGCGTTTGGCGTGTCCGGTATTTCCGATCGCATCGGCCGGCGTCCTGCAGCGATTGCTTCCTTCATCGGTTCGGCCATTTTTCTCTATGCCTTCTCGCATGCCGGCGCCAACCCGACGCTGCTGTTTGTCTTGTTATTTGCCTTGTCGGTTTGCGCCTTGGGTTTGCTGGGTCTGATTTCAGGACCGATTGCGACTGAAGCGGCGCCGCTGGGTCTGGTGGCCTCAGCGGTCGGTTTCGTCTCAGGTGCTGGAGAGATCTTCGGTGGTGGACTGGCGCCCGTGATGGCGGGTTATATCGCCCAGCATTTCGGCTTGTCGGCCACGCTGGACTTTGCCCTCGGCGGCTTTGTCTGCGGTGCGCTGGTGTCTTTGTTTTTGCTAGAGACTGCCCCTGCCTGCGCGCCGCTGGGTGGTCTGAATGCTCTGCGCACGGTGACCAAAGAGTCAGCGCACTGATCACGTTGCTTGCGTGAGTACTTGAACCGGCTGGCGCTGATGCTCGCGTCAAGCCGGCAATTAAAATTATTGGAGGAGATAAAATGAAAATCAAAATGAAGTTGCTCTTGGTGATGTTGTCGCTGCCGTCGTTGGCCTGGTCGTTTGATGAACCTGCAGTCAATTTGGGAGGGACCAGTTTTTTTGATGGTGCACCCTTGCCGGGCGGACCGGGGTTTTATGCTGTCGAATATCTGAGCTATTCGACCACACAAAAACTGCTGGACAACAATGGCAACAAGCTCAGCTTTCCGAGCACGCAGGACATTAGTGTTTTCGCTCCCATCACCCAGCTCATTTATGTGCCGGAAAATGGCAAGTTCGGTAACAAGCAACTAGGTTTTCAAATGTTGCTTCCGTGGTTGGCCAACGTTCATGTCGATGACGGTATGAATAATGCCGTCTTGAAGGGCAATAGTGGCATCGGTGATGTGAGCGCCGGCGTGTCGCTGCAGTTTGATCCCATCATGGGGGAGCATGGGCCGCTGTTTTCGCAACGTTTCGAATTGCAGATTATTGCGCCGACCGGTAGTTATGACCGCACTGCGACGGTCAATCCTGGCAGCAATTTTTGGTCGTTCGATCCATATTGGGCTTTTACCGCATGGGCCACGGAAAATCTGAGCTTCAGCAGTCGTGTGAGTTATTTATGGAACGGCCGTAATACGTCACCCAGTTCTGCATTTGGTACGGATGTGACATCGACCCAGGCGGGCCAGGCATTACATGCCAATTTTGCCGCCGAATATGTGATCAATCCTACCTGGACGGTCGGCGCGAGCGGCTATTGGCTGCAGCAAATCACCGATACCAAGGTCAATGGCGCGGATGTCGAAGGCCGGCGCGAACGGGTTGTGGGTTTGGGGCCGGAGGTCATGATGCGCTTGTCGCCAAACGATCTGGTATTCGTCAACTATTACCAGGAATTTGACGTCCGCAACCGCGCCCAGAACAGCAAGTTTCAACTTCGCTTTGATCACCATTTTTAAATGATCTGGGGGCGATGCACGGGCCGTGGCCCGGTGCATCGTTGCAGGTGCCAGGCCACACCAGTACGTGTGGCCGTTTCATCAAGAAGCAGAGGGATATATCATGCGCTGGACTCGTTTGCAGGTATCAACACGTTTGTACGGCGTCATTACTATTGTGTTGTGCATCGTACTGGTAGCGCTGGGGCAGAGCTACTGGCAGAATCGGCAATCGGAAGCCGCTACCCGCGAGGTCCTGCGCATCGAGCAGGATAGAACGCAACAAGTGGCGCAGTGGCATGTATTGGCCAGTGTCACGACGGCCCAGATACAGGCATTGAATCGTAGTCGCGATCCTGCGATTGCCTCATTTTTCGGACCGGGAATCGGCGCGCGCGTGGACCAGATTATCAAGAGCGAGCATGTCGTGCGTCAATGGGCTAGGACACCGCAGGAACAGGCCTGGTTTGCCAATCTTGACATCCTTGGCAAACAGATTCTGTCTGCCATTGCGGATATCAGCAAGGCGCGTACCGCCGATGATGAGGTGACAGCCACGCAAATTTTCGAGCAACGCTTTATCCCCGCCACCAATGCCTACGATAAAGCGCTGGATCAGTTTTCGGAAATCCGCAAAGAAAGGTTTGCCAGCAGCATGGAAGCCTTGCATGCCCAGAACCGGCGCAGCTGGCGCATCGGTGCTGTGCTGATTCTGCTCTTCGCCGCGATGGCGGTGGCGTCGGTGATGATTTTGATGCGCTATGTCACCAGTGCCTTGAACCGTGCGATAGCGCAAGCGCAGGCGGTTGCTGCGGGTAATCTTTCATCGACGCAGGACAGGGAAAATACCGATGAATTTGGCGCGTTGATGCAGGCAATGAGAGGCATGACGTATTCCCTGCGCGAGGTCGTAGCGCAGGTCCGGACGACCAGCCAAGCCATTGCTGCGACCAGTGCCGAGATTGCACAGGGCAATGCCGAATTGTCGGCGCGTACGGAAGAACAGATTGTCTCGTTGGAGCAGACCACGGCGACCATGAATGCGCTCAGCGTGACAGTGCAGCAAAACGTCGAGCATGCGCAGCAGGCTAACCGCCTGGTGCAAAACGCTAGTGTCGTCGCCAGCAGCGGCGGTGAGGTGGTCGGGGCCGTGGTGACGACCATGCGCGGCATCGAAAACAGTTCGCGACGCATCTCCGAGATCATCAGCACCATTGACGGGATTGCCTTTCAGACCAATATATTGGCATTGAATGCGGCAGTCGAAGCCGCCCGCGCCGGTGAACAGGGCCGCGGTTTTGCCGTCGTTGCCGCGGAAGTGCGTACCCTGGCGCAGCGCAGTGCTGTGGCTGCCAGAGAGATCAAGGAATTGATCAGCGATTCGGTTGGCAGGGTGCAAAGCGGTACTCAACTGGTGGATCGTGCGGGTCAGACCATGCGCGAAATTGTTAGCTCGGTGGATTACGTACGCGATATCGTCGGACAAATCAGCAACGCCAGCGTGGCGCAGAGCGCCGGCATCGCTGAGCTGGGAACTGCGGTGGTTCAGCTTGAACGTGCGACTCAGAAAAATTGTGCCCTGGTCGAGCACAGTGCCAGCGCCAGCGAAAGTCTCCGGCGGCAGGCTGTCGGCTTGCAGGCGTCGGTGACCAGCTTCACTTTGGATGATGCCGCTGTTACCTCGGCAGCACCCCAACAACCCCGGCTGCCGGCTGCGTTTGCACTGGTCGGCTAAGCTCCGTCAGCAGCGCTTGCATGAATACACTTTTAAAATACAGGGGGAACAATGTCCAAAGAACAGCTTGCCTATATCCTGACCAAGAGTGACGAGAATCCGCCCCCCGACAACCTGACGCCGCAGACATTGCGGGCCTGGTTTGAAGAGATCAATGCGCACACACCGATTGTTGAGGGATGTTCTTTTGAGCGTGTGCGGTGCACCAGGCTTGGCGGTGATCTGACCAGCCTGCCCGACATCGATCAGTCCAAGCTCATTATTTATTATCACGGTGGCGGCTTCATGATCGGCTCAAGCCGCTCGCATCGTGTGATCACCACGAATTTGGCGCGCCTGTCAGGTTGTGCCGTGCTATCGGTCGATTATCGTCTGCTGCCAGAACATCCCAGACCCGCCGCCTATGGGGATGCATTGGCCGCCTATCGATGGGCGCTTGAGCGTGGTTGCCCGGCCTCGCGGATTGCACTCGCGGGCGATTCCGCCGGCGCCCATCTGGCCCTGGCTACGGCCTTGCGGGCCAAGTCGGCAGGCTTGCCTATGCCGGGTGCGCTGGTGCTGTTTTCAGGTGCATTTGACTTCGCCGGTGATGGCGCATCACATACCGAACTGGCCGATGCGCCCCTGTTGAACCGCGAGTTGATGCAGCTCTTTAGCAATACCTATGTCGGATCGGACGATCCGCGCTCACCAGAAGTGACGCCGTTGTACGCTGACTTTAGCGGCTTGCCGGCGACCTTGGTGCATGTTGGTTCGTGGGAGCTGCTGCGCGACGACAGCCTTGATGTGACACGCCGACTGCAGGAAGTGGGTGTTGCCGCTGAGCTAAAAGTGTGGGAGGGCATGTGCCACGATTGGCAGCTGTTTGCGCCTTTCCTTGACGAAGCAATGGAATCGCTTGCGCAAGCCGGGGAGTTCATGCGCCAGCATCTGGTCTGATTAGCGCCAGCAGTAATCGAGTGCCATGCCAGCAAACATGGCCGCACCCAGCCAGTTGTTGTGGAGGAAGGCGGCAAAGCAGCGTGCCCGGTTGCGCGTGTAGATCAGCCGGTAGTGATACACCGCGCAGCCGACGGCCACCAGCATGCCGGCAGTAAACCAGGTGCGCAGGCCATAGTGCCAGCCGACCGCCCAGAATAGGCCGAGTGCCGCCGCGTAGCACAGCATTACTGCCAGTACGTCATGGCGACCGAAGGTGATGGCGGACGTCTTAATGCCCAGCCGGATGTCATCATCGCGGTCAACCATCGCATATTCGGTATCGTAAGCCACCGCCCAGAAAACATTGCCAATCAACATTAACCAGGCGGCCATTGGCACCGTTCCCTGGATCGCCGCAAAGCCCATGGGAATGCCGAAACCGAAGGCAATGCCCAGATAGGCCTGCGGAATCGCAAAAAAACGTTTGAAGTAGGGATAGCTGCCGGCCACGATCAGCGCCAGCACCGATAATTGCTTGGTCAGACCGTTCAAGGGCAAAATCAGCAAAAATGAGATCAGCGCCAGCACCAGCGCCACCATGACGGCTTCCCAACTTTTGATCTTGCCGGCGGTCAGTGGCCGGTCCACGGTACGTTTGACGTGGCGGTCGAAATCGCGATCGGCGAAATCATTGATGGCGCAACCGGCCGAACGCATCAGAATGGTGCCGAGCGTGAAGATGGCCACAAGATGCCAGTCCGGCTGGCCGTCGGCTGCCAGCCACAACGCCATGAGTGTTGGCCACAGCAAGAGCAAAATACCGATGGGTTTGTGCAGGCGCACCAGGCGAGCGTAAAGAATCAGGCGGTTCATGAATGGGATTTCAGACTGCAAAAAATGGCAAGGCCACATTATGAACGGTTTTTTTGCGATCGCAGTGATTGCTGGCAAGCACATTTCGAGCATGAGAACCTGCTCGGAATGTGGCATTCATGGTAATTGCGTATTCGGTCTAATTGCCGGCTTCGGTATGCAATGCCGCAGAAAAACGCACGTGTCGTTCTTTTTGGGAAGTCAAAATAATTTGCGGTTAGCGGGATTAGACGCTAATGTACGATCGGTGTAACGCGCAGGTCATATTGTATTGATACGATCGCTCACCATTTCCGGAGGAATTACGCTATGAAATTGTATTTTAAGACCATTGTTGCTGCCGCAGCGCTGGCGACCATGACTAGCTCGGCCTATGCCGTCACTGAAATTTCCTGGTGGCATTCGATGACCGGCGCGCTCAATGATCGCATCATGACCATGGCAGATGAGTTCAACAAAAGTCAGTCTGAATACAAGGTAGTGCCGATCTACAAGGGGCAATACGATGAATCGATGGCAGCTGCCGTTGCGGCCTATCGTGCCGGCAATGCGCCGGACATTTTGCAGGTTTTCGAAGTCGGCACCGCCACCATGATTTATTCCAAGGGCGCCATCAAGCCGGTCTATGAAGTCATGCAGCAAGCCGGTGAAAAATTCGATCAGAATGCCTTTGTGCCGGCCGTGGCAGGTTACTACTCAACCCCTAAGGGTTTGGCGTCGTTCCCGTTCAATAGCTCGACCACCATCATGTTTTATAACAAGGATCTGTTCGTCAAGGCAGGTCTGGATCCAAACAAGCCGCCTGCGACCTGGCAAGATTTTGTCGGTATGGCAGCCAAGCTCAAGGCCAGCGGCGTGACCTGTCCTTACACCACGACCTGGCAGTCGTGGGTGCAGCTGGAGTCGTTCTCGGCTTGGCATAACACGGAGTCGGCCAGCAAGGACAACGGTTTTGGCGGTCTGGATGCGCGTATGAAGATCAATGGCCCGCTGCAAGTGCGTCACATCGAAAACCTGTCCAACTGGGCCAAACAAGGTTATTTCATCTACGCCGGACGCAAGGATGAAGCCAACGCCAAATTCAACGCCGGTGAATGTGCCATGATCACCGGCTCATCGTCGGCTTACGCGGATATTCGCAAGAACGCCAAGTTCAAGTTTGGCGTGGCGCCGTTGCCGTATTACAACGATGTGCCGGGCGCGCCGCAAAACACCATCATCGGTGGCGCTTCCCTGTGGGTCATGGGCGGCAAGAAGGCTGACGAGTACAAGGGCGTGGCGAAGTTCTTCACTTACCTTGGCAAGCCGGAAGTGCAAGCCAAATGGCATCAGGAAACCGGCTATCTGCCAGTCACCAAGGCTGCGTATGAGCTGACCAAGAAATCCGGTTTCTATGAGAGCAATCCAGGCACCGATGTTGCGGTTAAACAGATGATCGTCAAGACCACTGAAAAATCGCGCGGTCTGCGTCTGGGCAACTATGCGCAGATTCGTACCGTGATCGATGAAGAACTGGAAAATGTCTGGTCTGGCAAGAAGACTGCCAAGGAAGCGCTCGACAGCGCCGCCAAACGCAGCGACGAATTGCTGGCGCGCTTTGAAAAAGCCAATAAGTAATTTATCTGTAGCGACGTGAATGCATGGTGTTTTTTGCCCCGGACCAGTTCCGGGGCGATTTATTTTTTGAAACACACTACTATTGGCTGGAACGGCGTGTAATCGTTTGCATAAAGTGCATATCGAACCACGTGACAGCATTTTTTGGGGACATAAGCTATCGTGGAAAAACGCGCACGTTTCACTTCACCCTGGCTGCCGTATGCACTGGTTGCACCGCAGATCCTGGTAACCATTCTGTTTTTTTTCTGGCCGGCGGTACAGGCCTTGTATCAATCGACGCTGCTGCAGGATGCCTTCGGCGGCTATTCGGAGTTTGTCGGATTCGATAACTTCACGGCGCTGTTCGCTGATCCGACGTACCTGGCCTCGTTCGAGACCACTGGCCTGTTTTCGGTGCTGGTGGCGGTGTTCGGCATGGTGCTGGCGCTGATCCTGGCGGTCTTCGCCGACCGTGTCGTTAAGGGAGCTTCTCTCTACAAAACCTTTCTGATTTGGCCCTATGCAGTGTCGCCAGTGGTGGTGGGCGTGTTGTGGATGTTCTTGCTCAGCCCGTCGCTGGGCCTCATTTCACATGTGCTGGCCAGGCTTGGCATACCCTGGGACTATATGATCAACGGCAATCAAGCCATGATCCTGATTGTCATTGCTGCCATCTGGAAGCAGATCAGTTACAACTTCCTGTTTTTCCTGGCAGGTTTGCAATCGATTCCCAAGTCGCTCATTGAAGCGGCTGCCATTGACGGCGCCGGTCCGGTCAAACGTTTCTTCACCATCGTGTTGCCTTTGATCTCGCCGACCACGTTCTTCCTGATGGTGGTCAATATCGTCTATGCCTTTTTCGATACCTTTGCCATTGTCGAAGCGACCACCCACGGCGGTCCTGGCAAGGATACCGAGATCCTGGTCTACAAGGTATTTACCGATGGCTTCAAGGGCGGCGATCTGGGCAGTTCCGCAGCGCAATCGGTGGTGCTGATGGTGGTGGTCATTCTGTTGACCGTGGTGCAATTCAAATACGTTGAAAAGAAAGTCCAGTATGCATAAGCCCAAGCACGATACAACAGGGGAGGCGCAGGCATGATAGAACGACGCCCCTTCCTCGATGTGATCAGCCACCTGGTATTGATACTAGGTGTTATCGTGGTGATTTTTCCGCTCTACGTGGCCTTCGTAGCCAGCACCCAGACTGCCGAGCAATCGGCCATGGCGCCGCTGTCCCTGATGCCGGGCGGAGAAATGATCAATAACTACCGCAGCGTCCTGTTTCATGGTGCTGCCGGCCAGGTGTCGGCGCCGCCGGTGCTGCGCATGCTGTGGGTCAGCCTGGTCACGGCACTGACGATTGCCATCGGCAAGATTGCAATTTCCATGCTGTCGGCGTTTGCCATGGTCTACTTCCGTTTTCGCGGACGCAGCGTGTTTTTCTGGATGATCTTCGTGACCCTGATGCTGCCGGTGGAAGTGCGCATCACGCCGACCTATCAAGTGATATCCGATTTTGGCATGCTCAACAGCTACGCGGGTTTGACAATACCCTTGATTGCCTCGGCCACGGCCACTTTCCTGTTCCGGCAATTCTTTCTCACCGTGCCTGACGAGCTGGCCGAAGCTGCGCGTATCGATGGCGCCGGTCCACTGCGCTTTCTCAAGGACGTGCTGTGGCCGCTGTCGCGCACTAATGTGATTGCGCTGTTTGTGATCATGTTCATTTATGGCTGGAATCAATATCTGTGGCCGCTGATGGTGGCCACAGACCAGAGCATGTATCCGATCGGTATCGGCATCAAGACGCTGATCTCGGGCGGTGACTCGGCAGTGGAATGGAATATGGTGATGGCAACGATGGTGCTGGCGATGTTACCGCCGGGACTGGTAGTCGTGGTCATGCAAAAATGGTTCGTTAAAGGTTTGGTCGATTCCGAAAAATAAAGACATGGCAAAAATTCATCTGAAACAGGTCAAGAAGACCTACGGCAAAGGCCCCAAAGCGGTTGACGTGATTCACGGTATCGATATCGATATCGCTGACGGCGAGTTCATTGTCATGGTCGGTCCGTCCGGCTGCGGCAAGTCGACCTTGTTGCGCATGGTGGCAGGGCTGGAAGAAATCAGCTCGGGCGATGTCATGATCGGCGACCGGGTGGTCAACAATCTGGAGCCGAAAGAGCGTGATATCGCCATGGTGTTCCAGAACTATGCGCTGTACCCGCATATGAGCGTGTATGAAAACATGGCCTATGGACTCAAGATCCAGGGCTTGCCCAAGGCCGAGATTGATACGCGGGTGCAGCGCGCCGCTGAAATTCTCGAACTCGGTGCCCTGCTGCAACGCACGCCACGGCAATTGTCCGGCGGCCAGCGCCAGCGCGTGGCGATGGGCCGGGCGATTGTGCGCAAGCCGGCGGTATTCTTGTTCGACGAACCATTGTCGAACCTGGATGCCAAGCTGCGCGTGCAGATGCGCCTGGAAATTCAAAAATTACATGCCACGTTGCGCACCACCAGTCTGTATGTCACCCACGATCAGGTCGAAGCGATGACCTTGGGCCAGCGCATGATCGTCATGAACAAAGGCCGCGCCGAACAGATCGGTACGCCTGCGGAAGTCTACGGCACACCGGCGACCACCTTTGTGGCCAGCTTCATCGGCTCGCCGCCGATGAATCTGCTCACCGGTCAGCTCAGTGTCGATGGCGCCAGCTTCAGCTTCGAGGACGGTTCTGTGGTCAGTTTGCCGGCCTCGGCAAATGGCGCGCAGGCGGGCGCCGGCGCGCGGATTCTGGGAATTCGGCCGGAACATCTGCAATTGGGACGCCCCGGCCTGGCCATGCAGGTCGAGCTGGTCGAGGCGCTTGGTGCCGAGTTGCTGGTACATACACGCTGCGGTGGCCAGAGCATGGTGATTCGCTGTGCGGCAGGCACCGCCGTGGCAACCGGGCAGTCTGTTACGGCCGGTTTCGATGCTGCTACGGTACATTGGTTCGATCCCGAGACCACACGCCGCATCAACTGAGCGCATCTGGCATCGCGCATCAACGGCAACGACGCATCGGCGTCGTTGCCGTTTTTTTTTGTGCAGCACAGGCCATCCTGGCCGGAACAGGGGCGTTCGTATAGGGGATTTCCCGATATCGGTAGCCGTATCGAGTGACTAAAATAAGCACAGCAGACTTGATAAGAGCGCGCTCCCCCAAGCATGATCGAGAGGTCGGCTAAAAACGACGCAGGCCACAGGCCGGTAAAAGGAAACGTGATGAATGCCATCATCGAGCAGTTCGCATCCCATGTTTATCACGACCGCAGCTTTAATTGCGATGCCGCCAAAATCTTGCCGGGTGAATACTATTACACGGGGCACGACATGATGATCACCACCGTACTGGGATCCTGCGTATCGGCTTGCATCCGCGACCGCGTCAACGGGATTGGCGGCATGAACCACTTCATGCTGCCCGATGGCGGCAATGATGACAGCCCCGTCTCTTCCTCGATGCGTTATGGCACCTATGCCATGGAAATCCTGATCAATGAAGTGCTCAAGGCCGGCGCCCGACGCGAAAACCTGGAGGCCAAAGTCTTCGGTGGCGGCGCCGTGCTGCGTGGCTTTAGCGCCATCAATGTCGGCGAGCGCAATGCCAAGTTCGTCAGAGACTATCTACGCACGGAAAACATTCGTATTTGCGCTGAAGATCTCAACGATATCTGGCCGCGCAAGGTGAATTACTTTCCTCGCACTGGCAAAGTCATGGTGAAAAAATTAAAGCGCAACGATGCCGCGCTGGAAATGAAAGAACGTGATTACGCCGGGAAACTGGCGCAAAAGCCAGTCGGCGGTGCCATCGATCTGTTTTGAAGGGGCTAGCGAGCGTTGTGGCGGACACCCAGGAGCTGGGTGTCCGCCGCAGGCAGGGATTCAGTACTTTTCTACCACCACCGATACGCGTTGCGCCGGGTCATAGAAAAATTGTTCTTCGGCGATGCGTTCACCTTCCCAGCGCTGGTAAGCCAGTTCTTCCACATGCATGGAGGTACCGTCATGCCATTCAAAATGGAAAATCCAGCGGATCACGACCTTGTCGCCTTCGCAGAAAACCGGTCGCACACAGGTCGAACGGAGCGACTTCGCGCGCGCCATCACCTTGCGTTCATTGGCGACATGGGCCGAGCGCCCTAGGCGCGGCGGCTCGTTATTCTCTTGCATGGTGGCGTCTTCGGTGTAGAACTCCTCCACCGCTTCGATATGCGCATTGGCTTCGACGCGTGCGATGAAATTTTCCAGTGTTTGCTTGCTAGGCATGCTTGTTCTCCTGATTGGAAATGATAGGCAATGATAGGCAATGATCAGTAACGATCGATAATGATGGCTAACGATGGCATGGTTGTAGCACATCGGCGCCAAGCTCAGCCCTCAGACTGCTGTGCCTGCCGCACCAGTTGCAACCACTGTTGTATCGATGGGCGTTGCCATTGGCGTTCGGCGTAGGCCGCCAGCTTGTCAGGTAAGGGGTCGCCGTTGCGTGCCAGTCGATTGAGCATCAGGCTCAGGTCAGTATCGGCAATGCACCAGGAGCCGAATAAATGCTCAGCGTCAGGCCCGAGCAAGCTGTCACAGGCCGCCAGCAACTTCTCCATAGCACTGTGTGCTGCGTCCGATAAGGGGGGCCGGCTTTCTGCGAAAAAGACCACTTCAGTAGGGCGCTCCTGGCGGATGGCCGCCAGATCACTGCGTAACCAGGCCTGGATTTCACGCGCCTTGGCCTTGTGTTGCAAGGCGCTTGGATAGACGGCGGCATAGGCCGGGGCGGCAAAACGTTCTTCCAGGTATTCGGCAATGGCGGAGGACTCCGACAAATGAAAGTCACCATCAATCAAGCTTGGCACGCGCTGTGTCAGCGATAGCCCGGCATAACCGGACTGGCGCTGTTGGCGTGTAGCCAGGTCAACTGTCTGCAGCGCGAAGGGAATCTTTTTTTCGGTGAGTACAACAAACGCTGACATCGCGTAAGGGCTGATGAATTGCTTATCGACGTACAGGCTACATTGCGGTTCTGACATGTCTCTTCCTTTATGGCGTAGTAGTTGTGTCGCGTCAACCTTCGGTCAATGCCGCATCATGCAGCATGGTCACGCCGCGCAAATTGCACGACATCACTGCCTGCTGCACGGCCTCGATGGCCGCATGGCGGGTAAAGCTCTTGCGCCAGGCCAGCACCACCCGGCGCGATGGCACCGGTTTGCTGAATGGCACATAGCGCACCATGCCGTCTTTGACCTGCATATCGGAGACCGAGGCCTGCGGCAAGACCGTGATGCCGATACCCGAGGCGACCATGTGGCGGATGGTTTCCAGTGAGGAGCCTTCAAAGGTGCGCGCAATGCCATCCCCCGCGGTTGAAAAACGTGACATTTCCGGGCAGACTTCCAACACCTGATCCCGGAAGCAATGACCGTTGCCAAGCAGGAGCATGGTTTCGCTTTTGAGTTCCTTGGCCGTGATTTCCTTGCGCTCGGCCCATTGATGATGCTTGGGCAACGCCACGACAAACTCTTCGTCGTACAAGGGTTGCACCATGAGACCGTGTTCCGGGAACGGCAGCGCCATGATGGCCGCGTCCAACTCGCCCTGGCGCAGCAACTCGATGAGGCGCGTGGTGAAATTCTCTTGCAGGATCAAGGGCATCTGCGGCACAGTTTCGATCATGGTCTTGACCAGCGCAGGCAGCAGGTAAGGGCCAATGGTATAGATAATGCCCAGCCGCAGCGGACCTGACAGCGGATCTTTGTTCTGGTTGGCGATTTCCTTGATGGCGGCGGTTTGCTCCAGCACCCGTTCGGCCTGTGCCACGATTTGTGCGCCCAGCGGCGTGACCGACACCTCGGTGCCGCCGCGTTCAAAAATCACGACGCCGAGCTCATCTTCGAGTTTCTTGATCGCCACCGATAAGGTCGGTTGCGCCACGAAACAGGCTTCTGCGGCGTGGCCGAAATGTTTTTGCCGCGCGACGGCGACGATGTACTTGAGTTCGGTGAGAGTCATAGAGGGTGACGGCGAGCTGATATCTGCTGACTATAGCGCATTTGCCTGAGCCATGCAGCCGCGCGCGCGCATGATAGAGTGGCGCCGATTCGATGGGGAAAGTATCAATGGGAGCAAACAAGTTGAGCAAGAATTGTGTGTGGCAGGACGCGGCGGCATTTGCTCTGATGCTGGCGACGACGGCGTGCGTGATGATCGCCGCGATGCCGCATGCCTATGCGGCCGGTGACGTTGTGGCGGGTGAGCGGGTGTTCAAGATTTGCGCCGAGTGCCATCAGGTCGGGCCATCGGCGCGTGCCGGTTTCGGCCCGCAGCTCAACGGCATTATCGGCCGCGCGGCGGCGTCAACCAAGGATTATCCCTACTCCGCAGCCATGCGCAATTCACATATTGTCTGGAGCGAAGACAAGTTGCGTCGCTTTCTCAAGGGGCCAAGCGATCTGGTGCCTGGTACCAAGATGCGTCTTTGGGGACTCAATGATGAGCAGGATGTGAATAATTTACTGGCCTACCTGCGCGGCTTTAATGCCGCCGGCAAGCTGCGCTGACACGACGTCAGACCTTGAGGAAATCTTCCTTGCCGCCGAGCCAGCGCTGGAGATGCTGATCAACCACCGTCGGGGCCTGCTGCAACAGTATCTGCGCCAGATCGCGCGCTTTTTCCACCAGCCATTGATCGGTCTCCAGGTCGGCAAAGCGCAGCAGCGCTTCGCCCGACTGGCGGGCACCGAGAAATTCGCCGGGGCCGCGGATTTCCAGGTCGCGCCGGGCGATCTCGAAACCGTCGGCAGTTTCGCGCATGGTCATCAGGCGCTGTTTGGCGGTACCGCCCAGCGGACTTTGATACAACAGGATGCAGGCGCTGGCGGCGGCGCCGCGACCGACACGACCGCGCAACTGATGCAATTGCGACAGGCCAAAACGCTCGGCATGTTCAATCACCATCAGTGAGGCATTGGGTACGTCAACGCCCACTTCGATCACCGTGGTGGCGACCAGTACATGAATCTCACCAGCAGTGAAGGCATCCATCACCGCCTGTTTTTCAGCTGGTTTGAGGCGTCCGTGGACCAGGCCGACACGCAGCTCAGACAGTGCTTCGGTGAGCATCAGGCAGGTATCGGTGGCCGTTTGCAGCTGTAGCGCTTCGGATTCTTCGATCAGCGGACAGACCCAATAAACTTGCCGACCTTCCTGTGCTGCGGCCTGCACCCGTGCAATCACTTCTTCGCGCCGGTTCTGGTCGATGGTGCGTGTGACTACGGGTGTGCGTCCCGGTGGCAATTGATCGATCACTGACACTTCCAGATCGGCGTAATAGGTCATCGCCAGCGTGCGCGGAATCGGCGTGGCCGACATCATCAGTTGATGCGGCACCGTGGAGGCCTGCGCCGATACGGTCGGCGCGCTACTGTCAAAACCCTTGTTGCGCAAGGCCAGGCGCTGACCGACGCCGAAGCGATGCTGTTCATCCACGATCACCAGCCCCAATTTGTGAAATTGCACGGTATCTTGAATCAGTGCATGCGTACCGATGACCAGACGTGCTTCACCGCTTTCGATGCGTGCATTGGCGGCGGCTTTTTCTTTCTTCTTGAGGCTGCCGGTGAGCCAGGCCACTTCCACGCCGAGCGGTTCCATCCAGGCGGCGATCTTGCGGAAATGCTGATCGGCGAGGATTTCCGTCGGTGCCATCAGCACCGCCTGGAAGCCGCTATCGATAGCCTGCGCCGCTGCCAGTGCCGCGACCACGGTCTTGCCGCTGCCGACGTCGCCTTGCAACAGACGCTGCATGGGGAAGGCGGCGCGCAGATCCTGACGAATTTCCTCCAGCACGCGCTGCTGGGCGGCGGTCAGCTGGAACGGCAATTGCTGCAGGAAGGCTTGCGAGATCGGCCCTACATTTGGTAAGGAGCAGGCGGTGCGTGCACGGCGTGCGGCCTGGGCGCGTTTGAGCGAGAGCTGTTGCGCCAGCAATTCGTCGAACTTCATGCGGATCCAGGCAGGATGCGAGCGCTCCGTCAAGGCGTACTCATCGACATCGCTCGGTGGGTTGTGCAGTAAGCGCACTGCGCTCTCGAAGCCGCTTAGCTTGAGTTCGGCCAACCGCTCGGGTGGCAGCGTGTCGCGCCAGTCGAGGCGGCTCAGTGCGCTGGAGATCGCCTTGCGCAGATAGGCTTGCGACAAGCCTTCTCCGGCCGGGTAAACCGGTGTCAAGGCGGTCGGCAAGGGCGCGCCTTCGAGCACCACCTTGTAGGTCGGATGGACCATTTCGGCACCGAAAAAACCGTGGCGCAATTCACCGCGCACGCGGATACGTATACCTTCAGCCAATTGCTTGGCCTGATTGCCGTAGAAATTGAGGAAGCGCAGCACCAGTTGAGCGCTGTCGTCCTGCATGGTTACCACCAACTGACGGCGCGGCCGGTACTGAATGTCGCTGACGCTGATGACGCCTTCGACCTGCACCATCTGGGTCCCGCGCAGGCTGGCTTCTTGAATAGACATGACGCTGGTTTCGTCTTCGTAGCGCAGCGGCAGGTGCAAGGCCAGGTCCATGTCGGTGTGCAGGCCCAGCTTGGCCAGCTTCTGCGCACTTTTTTGCGCCGCGCTCAATGGCGTCGTGCTTGGCCGGGTACGCCCCTTGGCCTGGATGGCGAGGGTATCGTCGATAGCGGCTTTTTTCGTCTGTACGGGCATGCAGCGGCGGTTTGGATGGCGAGAAAGCGTAAAATAACGGGTTCGGCGTTATTTTACTGTGTTTAATCACAGTGTTGCTGCTCTATTTTGAATTTTCTATGTATTCACTTTCTGATTTCGATTTCGACTTGCCACCTGCCTTGATTGCGCAGACGCCTTTGCCTGAGCGTAGCGCCTCGCGTCTGCTGCAGGTCGATGGTGTGGTTTTGACCGACCGTAGTTTCGCCGACATCGTCGATTTGTTGGCACCCGGCGATTTGCTGGTCTTTAACGACACCCGGGTGCTCAAGGCGCGTTTTTTTGGCGTCAAGGAAAGTGGCGGCAAGGTTGAGGTATTGATCGAGCGGGTGCTCGACAACCGTAGCGTGCATGCCCAGGTACGCGCATCCAAGTCGCCGCCGCCGGGCATCCGAATTCGTTTGGCGGACGCCTTCGAAGTAGTGGTCGGCGAGCGCTTCGGTGAGTTCTATACCTTGCAGTTTCCGGACGACGTGTTTGGATTGTTGGAGCAATACGGCAGTTTGCCCTTGCCGCCCTACATCGACCATGCCGCCGATGCCTTCGACGAAACGCGCTACCAGACTGTCTATGCCAAAGAGCCCGGTGCGGTGGCCGCGCCGACGGCTGGTTTGCACTTTGATCAGGCGTTGCTGGCCGCGCTTGATGCCAAGGGTATCGCGCAAGCCTTCGTCACCTTGCATGTCGGCGCTGGTACCTTCCAGCCGGTGCGGGTGGAAAACCTGGCCGAGCATCAGATGCACAGCGAGTGGTATACCGTGTCGGCGCAGACGGCGGCGCAGGTGCACGCGGTCAAGGCGGCCGGCGGCAAGGTGGTGGCGGTCGGCACCACCAGCATGCGAGCGCTGGAATCGGCTTCGCAATCCGGCGCACTGGTCGCCGGTAGCGCTGATACCCGCTTGTTCGTGACGCCCGGTTACCGTTTCAAGACGGTCGACCGCTTAATTACCAATTTTCATTTGCCGAAATCAACACTGCTTATGCTGGTGTCGGCGTTCGCCGGCTACGATCATATTCGTGCCGCCTATGCCCATGCCATCCGCCAACAATACCGATTCTTCAGTTATGGCGACGCCATGCTGCTAACCTGTGACCATCATGCTTGAATTTACCCTGCTCAATACCGACGGCAATGCCCGCCGCGGCCGCGTCAAACTGAACCACGGCGTGGTCGAAACACCGATTTTCATGCCAGTTGGTACCTACGGTTCGGTCAAGGCCATGTCGCCCTTGGAGCTCAAGGAAATCGACGCCCACATCATCCTCGGCAATACCTTCCATCTGTGGCTGCGTCCGGGGCTGGACGTCGTCGGCAAGTTCGGCGGCCTGCACGCGTTCATGGGCTGGGACAAGCCGATTCTGACCGACTCTGGCGGCTTCCAGGTGTTTTCGCTGGGAGAGATGCGCAAGATCACCGAAGAGGGGGTGCACTTCGCGTCGCCGATCAATGGCGATAAGTTGTTTTTGTCGCCGGAAGTGTCGATGCAAATTCAGCGCGTGCTCAATTCCGATATCGTGATGCAGTTTGACGAATGCACGCCGTATGAAATTGACGGTCGCCCGGCAACCCAGGTCGAAGCAGCGCAATCGATGCGTATGTCGCTGCGCTGGGCCAAACGCTCCAGCGACGAATTTGCGCGCGGCGAGAATCCGAATGCGCTGTTCGGCATCGTCCAGGGCGGCATGTTCGAGTCCCTGCGCGATGAATCGCTGGCCGGTCTCAATGAGCTCGGTTTCGACGGCATTGCCATTGGCGGCTTGTCGGTGGGCGAGCCTAAGGAAGACATGATGCGCGTGCTGGAACACATCGGCCCGCGTCTGCCGGCTGACAAGCCGCACTATCTGATGGGGGTGGGTACGCCGGAAGACCTGGTGGCCGGGGTGGCCAACGGCATTGACATGTTTGACTGTGTGATGCCGACCCGCAATGCGCGCAACGGCTGGTTGTTTACCCGTTTCGGCGATATCAAGATCAAGAACGCCCGTTACAAGGACGACACCAAGCCGCTGGATGAAAGCTGCGATTGCTATGCCTGCAAGAATTTTTCACGCGCTTACCTGCACCATTTGCACCGTACCGGCGAAATTCTTGGCGCGCGACTCAATACGATTCACAATCTGCATTACTACCTGCAGATCATGAAAGAGATTCGTGCCGCCATTGAGGTCGGTCAGTTCAGCCAGTTCGTCATCCAATTCAAGCAAGAGCGCGCACGCGGCGTCTGATCCCTCAGCCCGGACTTGCTGTTGAGGCAACCCGGGCACTTCCATCCCTTCCTGTTGGTTGCCACTGCGCCGCCTATCTGTAGTCCCGTCGTCGTGCGGCCGGGCAATCGGCTCTGCTGCAGCATACATGTGGCTGCCAAAATATCACGATTAATAAAATTGGTCTAACCAATATTGGTGTTCCAATTTCTATGAATTCGGCTTTAATGCCCCTGAATTGCGCAATAAATTTGTTTTTAAGTCACAGTCTGCTCTTGTCGTCGTTGACATGGTTGGACCAAAATGAGAGCATCTCTCAAATTGGTTTGCCGTAGATTGCTTTGAACGCTGATTTTCTATACAGTGGACAGACCAATTTACAGCCAAAAAGAGGGTTTTATGGCAGATCGTCCAGCTCGATCCGCAGACGCAAAAAGCGATGGCACAACCCGCAAGCCAGCGCGCACAGAGTTGTCGGAGGTAGTCGCGGAGAGGTCATACCAGCGACTGGCCGAGCAGATTGCCGATTTGATACTGCGCGGGGAATTCAAAGCCGGCGAACGTCTGCCATCGGAGCGTGGCCTGGCAGAGCGTTTTGAGATTAGTCGCACTTCGGTGCGTGAAGCGATCATTGCGCTAGAGGTGCAGGGGATGGTCGAAGTCCGTGGTGGTTCGGGCATTTATGTCTGTGACGCGGCGACCAAGCCGGCGGGTTTTATTCCTGACGGCGGTGCCGGGCCGTTCGAATTATTGCGTGCACGCTGGGTGATTGAATCCGAAGTGGCGGCATTGGCGGCGCAGAACCGCACCGATGCAGATATTGACAAGATTTATGCGCAGCTGGCGGCGATGGGGCGCAACTTCCGTGACAAGTTGCCCAATGAAAACGATGACCGCCTGTTTCATATTCGTGTCGCCGAAGCCAGCGGCAACAGCGTCATGGCACAAGTGGTCACGGCGCTATGGGATCAGTTGCGCACCGTATTGTGGCAGCGGCTGGAGCAGCATTTTCATACGCCGATGTTGCGAGAGGCTTCGCTGGAGGAACATCAGAAGGTGTTTGATGCATTGCTGGCGCGCGATCCAGTGGCAGCACGCGATGCCATGCGCGAGCATCTGGAACGAGTGATGAACGAATTTAAGAAGGCCTGGCGTTAAGACTGTGACAAGCGTAATCGCGTCACGCCGGAGATGCTTCCCGAGGATCACGGCTAATGCGCCTTTGATCTGGCGGTAATGATGTTGAATTTGGCCTTTTCTGATGAGGTCGGGTGAGTTTGACGCGGAGCGATACCGCAACCATCAGTAAGTAAATCAATACATAAATCAATTCGCATAAAAAGAGGAGAGCAAATGAAACTACGACACAGTGTTGTAATGGTCGGGCTGGCGTTGGCCACGGCAGGTGTATCGACACAGGTTTTGGCACAAAGCAGCGTGACGATTTACGGTGCTCTGGATGATGCGTTGGTGTACAGCAGCAACCAAAACGGACCGCACAATTTGTACATGCGCACCGGTAACCTGGCAGCCAGCAAGATTGGCTTCAAGGGCGCTGAAGACCTAGGTGGCGGATCGCAAGCGGTTTTCACTTTGGAAAATGGCTTTGACATCAACACCGGTGCGATGAGCTCCGCCAATACCCTGTTCAATCGGCAATCCTTCGTTGGATTGAGCAACCCGACCAGTGGCACGCTCTTGGTTGGTCGTCAGTACACGCCTTACTTCCTATTCGTCGGCGCGCTGGGCCCAACCAATGTGTTGACCGGTGCTACTGGTGCGCATCCGGGCGATGTGGACGATCTCGATACGTCGATTCGCATTAGCAATGCGGTGACCTATAACACGCCCGTATTTGGTGGCGCTCAGGTCAGTGCTCTGTACGGTTTCGGTGAAACTGCGGGCAACACATCGGCCGGTAATGCCTACAGCTTGGCAGCCAAGTGGGATATCAATGCCTGGAATTTCGCGCTGGGTTATCAGCGCCTGAAAACCGGCACCTCCGCAGCCAGTTGGGCTAGCTCGGGTGCTTCCAGCAACATCCCGAGCTCGGCAATTAATTTCGGCTATCAGACCGCCGATAATGTACAGATGATTGCCGCCGCGACGCGCTATACCATCGGCAAGCTGATGCTCGGCGCCAACTACAGCAATTCACAATATCGTCCAGGCACGGATTCGTTGTCCGGATTTACGCAAACCGCGAATTTTCAGACGCTTGGTTTGATTTCAACCTATCAGCTGTCGCCGCAACTCATGGTTGCGGGTGGTTATAGCTACACCGCCACCAAGGCCGCCAACGGCATCAGTGACGGCGCCAAATATCAACAGGTGTCGTTGGAGCAGACCTATTCGTTCTCTGCGCGCACGGCGCTTTACTTCCTGGAAGCATATCAAATTGCTAACGGCCAGACGCTTAGTTCAACCGGTAGCATCATCAATGCAGTGGCATCGGTTGGCGACTCGCAAACGGGTACCACTCAGGCCTCTTCCGGTCGCAGTCAGGCGGTGCTGATGTTGGGTGTGCGTCACTTGTTCTAAAATTCTAAAGCGCGGAAAGAGCACTTCAAATCCGTTCTATTAGCCTGAGGTTGCATCCAGTCGTTGATTCGACCGGATGCTTTTTTTTGCCGCGATCAGGATGTCGCTGCTTGCTGGCGCCATTGACTGACCTGCTCGCGCAGGACGCGCCGGATCACCTTGCCAGTGGTGGTCATTGGCAATTGCTCTACAAAAAACAGTTCGCGTGGATATTCGTGTGCCGCCAGGCGTACCTTGACGTGTTCCTGGATTTCACGCTTGAGCGCATCGGTGCCCTGATAGCCTTCATTGAGCACAATCACCGCCACCACAATTTCGGTACGCAGAGGGTCTGGCGCGCCGATCACGGCGACCATGTTCACGGCCGCATGCTGCAAGATATTGTCTTCAATTTCAGCGGGGCCGATACGATAGCCGGCTGAGGTAATCACATCGTCATCACGGCCGACGAAACGGATATAACCGTCCTCATCCATGCGGCCGGTGTCACCGGTCAAGAGCCAGTCGCCGACATACTTGTCGGCACTAGCCTGAGGGTTGTTCCAGTAGTGCAAAAACATCACCGGGTCGGGACGCAGTACGGCAATATTGCCTTCGCTGCCGCTGGGGACGCGCTGGCCCTGACGATCCACGATCGCCACCTCATGGCCGGGGGCGGCGCGACCGATGGCGCCGGGGCGGCATGCCATGACAGCGGCGCAGGATGAGATCGTCATATTGCATTCGGTCTGGCCATAAAATTCATTGATGGTCAGCCCAAAGGTCTGCTGGCCCCAGTCCAGCAATTCAGTACCAAGCGATTCGCCGCCACTGGCCACCGAGCGCAGATGGTAACGCCAGCGCTGCTGCGGATCGCGCACGGTGCGCATCATCTTGAGCGCGGTCGGCGGCAAGAAGCAGTTGCGTACGCCATGATCTTGCAACAGCGCAAACGCCGCTTCGCCGCTGAATTTTTCAAAGCGGTGTGCCACCACCGCCACGCCGTGATGCCAAGCCGGTAGCAGCACATCGAGCAGGCCGCCGATCCAGGCCCAGTCCGCCGGCGTCCAGATGCGGTCAGCGACCTGCGGAAACAGATTGTGTGACATTTCGACGCCGGGCAGATGGCCTAGCAACACCCGATGAGCATGCAGTGCGCCCTTGGGCTGGCCGGTCGTGCCCGAGGTATAAATGATCAGCGCCGGATTATCGGCCGCGGTTTGCTGGGGTGTCAGATCACTGCTGCTGTGTGCTAATGCCTGATGCAGGTCAATCGTGCCGGGGAAGGCGCCGTCAATGGTCAGGATGGTTTGCAAGGCCGGCAGGCGCTCGCGAATGGTCGCCAGTTTGGCGGCGCCGCCGGCATTGGTGACGACCACCCGGGCGGCGCTGTCGCGCAAGCGGTATTCCAGCGCTTCCACGCCGAACAAGGCAAACAAGGGAATCGCGATGGCACCGATCTTGTAGGTCGCGACATGGGCGATTGCGGTTTCCGGCGCCTGAGGTAATAGAATCGCGACGCGCTCGCTGCTGTGCACGCCATGCTGTCGCAGCAAATTGCCAAGCCGGTCCGATTGCTCCTTGATTTCGGCGAAGCTGTAATGGCGCGCGCTGCCATCGCTGCCGACGTGAATCAAGGCCAGTCGTTGCGGCTCGCGCAGCGCCCACTGGTCGCAGACATCGATACCGATGTTGTAGTGGCTGGGAATATTCCATTGGAAGCGCGCTTGGAGGTCCGCATAGGACCTGGCAATTGTTGGCAGCATAATAAGATTGTCTCCTGGTTTTTATTGGAGTCATTATTAAATACATTCTTGTTAATGTCGTGCTGCGGCACCATATTAGGCAGGCTATACGGGCGATTTTTCCCGGTAGCAAGCATTTTTCTTGCGATAGCGGCGTTTGGATAGTCAGTCTTGCCCGGAAATAGGGGCAATGGGCCGCCGCAATGCTAAAATGCGGGGCTATTTTTCTAAACAACCATTTTGGAGCGACACGTGTTTATTTCCGATGCAATTGCACAAACCACTGGTGCAACAGGCGTAGCAGGCCTGATGGGTAATCTGACCAGCTTCCTGCCTATCATCCTGATGTTCGTGGTGCTCTATTTCCTGATGATTCGTCCACAGATGAAGCGTCAAAAAGAACAAAAAGCCATGATGGATGCATTGGGCAAGGGCGACGAAGTTGTCACCTCCGGTGGCTTGCTGGGCAAAGTCGTCAAGGTCAATGATGCTTATGTGACCGTCGAAGTCTCAGAAGGCAATGAAGTCATGGTGCAAAAATCTGCCATCACCACTTTGCTGCCTAAGGGTACTCTCAAGGGACTGTAATCGGTCCGGCCGCGTAGGCTGACATGAGCGCATCCGCAACCGTATGGTGCGGATGCGTTCTTGTTTATGTCATGCGGCGCTGATACCCCTTATGTCGTTTACCGGATGTCATCCTCAACGCTGAATCAATATGAATCGTTATCCTCTCTGGAAGTACGCCCTCATCGTCATCGCCCTGTTGTTCGGCACGCTCTATACGCTGCCAAACTTCTTCGGCGAATCGCCTGCTGTGCAGATCAGCAGCGCCAAATCCACCATCAAGGTCGATAGCGCGATCACCGAGCGCGTGCAGCAATTGCTGCAACAAGGCGGCCTGGTGCCAGAGAGCATCGTGTTCGACAACGGCGGCGCGCAGCCTTCTGTGCGTGCGCGTTTTGCCAATACCGATATCCAGTTCAAGGCCAAGGCCTTGCTCGAAAGCGGCCTCAATCCTGATACCACCGATCCGACCTATGTGATCGCCTTCAATCTGTTGCCCAATACCCCGCAATGGCTGCAAAGCCTGCATGCCTTCCCGATGTTTTTGGGTCTGGACTTGCGCGGCGGCGTGCACTTCCTGATGCAGGTGGATGTGCAGGCGGTGCTCAACAAGCGCTTGCAAGGTTTGCAGTCGAGTGTGCGCAGCATTTTGCGCGACAAGAATATTCGCCACAACGGCATCAATCGTGATGGCGCGCAGATCGATATCCTGTTCCGCGACGAAGATACCCGCGCCAAGGCCAAGGAAGCACTGGCTTCGCAATTGTCCGAACTGATCTTGCAGGAAAGTGGCAGCGGCGAGGATCTGAAGCTGGTCGGCACGCTGCGTCCTGAGTCGCTCAAGCAGACCCAGGAAGACGGCATCAAACAAAATATCTCGACCCTGTCCAAGCGCGTCAATGAACTGGGCGTGGCCGAACCGGTCATTCAACGCCAGGGCGCTGACCGTATCGTGGTGGAGTTGCCAGGTGTGCAGGATGTCTCGCGCGCCAAGGACATCATCGGCCGTACTGCCACGCTGGAAGTGCGCATGGTGGATGAGTCAGTGGTTCGTGGCACTGAAGCAACCGCAACGGTGCCGTTCGGCTCGGAATTGTTCAAGGTCGGCAAAGGTGCGCCTGTGATCCTGTACAAGGATCCGGTCATCACCGGCGACTACATCTCCAACGCCTCGGCCAGTTTTGATCAGAACCATCAGCCTTCGGTCAGCATCGACCTCAACGGCGACGGCGGGCGCAAGATGCGCGACGCCACCCGCGACAAGGTCGGCAAGTCGATGGCCATCGTCTTGTTTGAAAAAGGCAAGGGCGAAGTCCTGACGGTGGCGACCATTCGTGACGAACTGGGGGCGCGCTTCCAGATCACCGGCATGGGATCGGCCGAAGCCGCCAGCGATCTGGCCTTGCTGTTGCGCGCAGGTTCGTTGGCAGCCCCCATGGAAATCATCGAAGAACGCACCATCGGCCCGCAACTTGGCGCCGAGAATATCCACAAGGGCTTCAATTCGACCTTGTACGGCTTTGCCGCCATGGCCGTGTTCATGATCATCTACTACCAGTTGTTTGGTCTGTTCAGCGCACTGGCGCTGTCGGTCAACGTGCTGCTGTTGATTGCCGTGCTCTCGACCATGCAGGCCACACTGACCTTGCCCGGGATTGCCGCGATTGCGCTGGCGCTGGGTATGGCGATTGACGCCAACGTGCTGATCAACGAGCGCATCCGCGAAGAGCTGCGCAACGGCAATTCGCCGCAGGCCGCCATTGCGGTGGGTTTCGAACGGGCCTGGGCAACCATCGTCGACTCCAACGTGACCACCTTGATCGCCGGTCTGGCGCTGCTCATTTTCGGCTCGGGCGCCATCCGTGGTTTTGCCGTGGTGCACTGCCTGGGTATCCTGACCTCGATGTTTTCAGCGGTGTTCTTCTCGCGCGGCATCGTCAACCTGTGGTACGGCCGCCAGAAGAAGCTCAGTAGCCTGGCCATCGGTCAGATCTGGAAGGGCGCCGACAGCAAGTCAGTGCCGGCCAAGACCGCCAAGGTAAAGTAAGTCAGAACGATCACAGGCGCCGGCATGAGCAACAGGCTCTGTCGGCGTCGCATAGAAAGGTAAGCGATGGAATTTTTCCGAATTAAAAAAGATATTCCCTTCATGCGTCACGCGTTGGTATTCAATATCATCTCGGGACTGACATTTCTGTTGGCAGTGTTCTTCCTGTTCAGCAAGGGTTTGCATCTGTCGATCGAATTCACCGGCGGCACGGTCATGGAAGTGGCCTATTCCAAGCCGGCCAATCTGGATCAGATCCGCAAGTCGGTGGAAGGTCTGGGTTTTAACGATATCCAGGTGCAAAGCTTTGGCACTGCCCAGGACGTGATGATTCGTCTGCCAGCGCAACACGGCGTCAATGCGACGACGCAAAGCGAGCAGGTGGTAGCAGCCTTGAAGACGCAAGATGCGGACATCAAGTTGCAACGGGTTGAATTCGTCGGGCCGCAGGTCGGCGATGAACTGGCGCATGACGGTCTGATGGCACTGGCCATGGTGGTGGTCGGCATTGTGATCTACCTGGCGTTCCGCTTTGAATGGAAGTTCGCCGTCGCGGCCGTGATCGCCAACTTGCATGACGTGGTCATCATTCTTGGCTTCTTCGCTTTCTTCCAATGGGAGTTTTCGCTGACCGTGCTGGCAGCGGTGCTGGCGGTGCTGGGTTACTCGGTCAATGAATCGGTGGTGGTGTTCGACCGCGTACGCGAAGCCTTCCGCGATCGCCGTTATGGCAAGCTGAGTCCGCCTGAGGTATTGAACCATGCGATCACCAGCACCATTTCGCGTACCATCATTACTCACGGCAGCACTGAAATGATGGTCTTGTCGATGTTGATTTTTGGCGGTCCGACCTTGCACTTTTTCGCGGTGGCGCTGACCATCGGTATCTTGTTCGGTATTTACTCGTCAGTGTTTGTGGCAGCGGCCATCGCCATGTGGCTAGGCGTCAAACGCGAAGACCTGATCAAGCCAGTCAAGCCGAAGGACGAAACCGACGGCGCGGTGGTGTAAGCCGGTCGTAGTAGATGTTTTTTTCGCAGGCTGTTTCTTCGGAAACAGCCTGTTTTACTTTGTTCGAATAGTGATCATGACCAGTACAGACGACATCGATTTTGAGCGCCGCTTTGGCGGTATTGCACGCTTGTATGGCGCTGCGGGCCTGGCGCGTTTTCGTCGCGCGCATGTGTGCGTGGTCGGCGTCGGCGGCGTCGGTTCGTGGATCGTAGAAGCATTGGCGCGTAGCGCCGTTGGCAAGATCACCATGATCGACCTCGACAATCTCGCTGAGTCCAATATCAATCGTCAAATCCATGCACTGACCGAAACGCTCGGTAAGGCCAAGGTGACGGCGCTGCACGAACGCATTTTGCAGATCAATCCGAGCTGCGAAGTGACCGAAGTCGAAGATTTTCTGACGGCCGACAATGTTGCCGAGATGATCGGCACCGACCGCTTCGATTATGTCGTCGATGCCATCGACGATGTGCGTGCCAAGGTAGCGCTGATTGCCTACTGTCGTGAGCAGAAGGTGCCGCTGCTCACTAGCGGCGGCGCTGGCGGCCAGATTGATCCGACCAAGATCGAAATTCGCGATCTCTGCCGCACCGAGCAGGAGCCCTTGTTAGCCAAGGTGCGCAAACGTCTGCGCGCCTGGCATGGCTTCCCGCGCGGGACCAAGACCAAGTTCGGCATTGATGCGGTGTTCTCGACCGAGCCACTGCGCTTTCCTGAAGGTGAAGCCTGTGCAATCGATACCGAAGATGCGACCGACGGCCTGGCCGGTGTCAATGCCGACGGTTATCGTCAGGATCCCGGCGTCACCGGCCTCAACTGCGCCGGTTTCGGCTCGGCGATGGTGGTGACAGCTTCGTTTGGGCTAATCGCGGCGGGCTTCGTTTTAAGAAAACTCGCTGAAAAGCCATCGCTTGCGGCTTAGCTGCTAGAACGCATCTCATCCATCATCGTGAGCGGCGTTCTAGGTGCTTTCCCGCACCGCTAGTTGGAAACTCAGATCAAGCCGCGCCTTGACGATCGCTTCGCCCCTGAGTTTTTGTATCAGCATGTGCGCCGCCTGGTAGCCGATGTCGTAACGCGGCGTAACGATAGTGGTGATCGACGGTGTCGCACAAGCGGCCCAGGACAAATCGTTGAAGCCGGCAATGGCCATCTGCTGCGGCACCTTGATGCCGCGCCGCTGGCATTCAAACAAGGCGCCCAGTGCCAGATCATCGTTGCAGCAGAATACCGCATCACAGTCAGGTGCCATGGCCAGAATTCGGCTTAGCAATTGCGCGCCCATATCGACGGTAGTCGGCTGCGGCAACAACACTTCCGCATCGGGATCGAGACCCGCTTCAACCAGACCTTTACGGAAACCCTCACGGCGTTTCATCACGCGTGGATCGAGCTGTGCGGCCAGAAAAGCGGGGCGGCGATAGCCGCGTTCAATCAGATGGCGCGCCACCGCATAACCAGCCTTGATCTGCGAGAAACCAACCGACATATCTTCATTGCTCTTGGCCAGATCGAACATGCGCACCGCCGGGATATTGCGGGTGGCGAGTTGCTGACGCAGGATGTCATGCTGGTCCACACTGGACAATAGAAAACCATCCGGCGCATGGCTCAGGTAAGTGGCAATGAGCTGGCTCTCTTTGTCGCGTGAGTAACCAGTTTCGCCGATCAGAAACTGATAACCGATTTGCGCCAGATAGTCGCGGATGCCGCTCAAGGTTTCGATGAAGACAGTATTGGTCAGCGACGGTACCAGCACGGCGATCACCTGCGAGCGCGCCGAGGCCAGTGTACTGGCCGCCTGGTTGGGCACGTAGCCGAGTTGTTTGATGGCCAGTGCGATGCGTTCGCGCACTTCCTGCTGTACCAGCGCAGGCGTCTTCAGTGCGCGCGAAACCGTCATCGAACTGACGCCGACATGACGTGCGACATCTACGATGGTGATCCGACCGGTGCCGCGGCCGGTACGGCTGGGCTTGGCCGCGGGCTGACTGAGAGCGGATGGGGCAGGGGTGGACTTACTCACGGATGTGCTAGCGCAATGACGAGGATAGAGACGAGTTCTGTTTGTCCACATGATACCTGCAGATGCCGCCACACAGAAGATTTCAGGTCGCAGCAAGTCATGTTGCGGTGCGAGATATTCATATAAATGATTTGACACCGAAAATTTGTTAGCGTTACCATCTCGTCAATGTTAGCGCTAACATTGGCAAGATATTAGTTGAATACCGACAGCTCGATGTTGTTCGCAGACAGATGATTTTTCCAAAAATACGACAAAGATAGTGCGATAGCGGCTTGCTCCCAGCGGCCGCCGACACTAACACCATGGAGACACAGCATGTTCGGATTGAGTAACGACGCAAGTCTTTTGTTGAACGCCATCTTGGCAATCATTGTTCTGATTGTCATGATCACACGCCTGCGTATTCACCCCTTTATTGCCCTGATCATCACGTCAGGTTTTCTCGGCCTGATGTGCGGCATGCCCTTGCCCAAGATCGTCAAGTCCTTCCAGGACGGCTTTGGCGGCGTACTGGGCTTTGTCGGCATCGTACTCGGGCTAGGCACCATGCTCGGCAAGATGATGGCCGAGTCCGGTGGCGCTGATCAGATTGCACAGACCCTGGTGCGTGCCTGCGGCAAGCAGCGCGTGCATTGGGCGATGATGGTCGGAGCCTTTCTGGTGGGTATTCCGCTGTTCTTTGAAGTCGGCTTCGTGCTGCTCATTCCCTTGGTCTTTATCGTGGCCCGCCGCTCCGGCATGCCCTTGTTCAAAATCGGCATACCGATGCTGGCCAGTCTGTCAGTGATGCATGGCCTGGTGCCGCCGCATCCGGGCCCCTTGCTGGCCATCGGCATCTTTGGCGCGGATATCGGCAAGACCATTTTCTACGGCCTGATCGTTGGCTTGCCAACTGTCATCATCGCCGGTCCGATGTTCGGCTCCTTCATTTCCAAATACGTCGACATCAAACCTTCCGACGAGTTGATGGCGCAATTGGGCGGTGAGCCGCAAGCCAAGCAACTGCCTGGTTTTGGCATCACCCTGGTGACGGTGCTGGCACCGGTGTTGCTGATGCTGCTCAAGACCTTGGTCGATGTCACCTTGCCCGACGGCAGCGGCCTGCGCGATCTGATGGATTTCATCGGCAACCCGATCGTCGCCTTGCTGGCGGCATTGCTGCTGTCGCTTTATACTTTTGGCACGGCACGCGGCTTCACGCGTGGCCAAGTGCTCAAGTTGCTCGACCGTAGTCTGGCGCCAACCGCTGCCATTGTGCTGATCATCGGCGCCGGCGGTGGCTTCAAGCAAATGCTGGTCAACAGCGGCGTGGGCACCTCCATCGGTGAATGGGCCGTGCATGCACAGATTTCGCCCTTGCTACTGGCCTGGTTTGTGGCTGGCGTGATTCGTGTGGCAACCGGTTCGGCGACGGTGGCAACCATCACCGGTGCCGGTATCGTGGCGCCATTGGTGACCATGATTCCAGGCACCAACCGTGAACTGCTGGTGCTGGCCACCGGCGCCGGTTCGTTGATGTTGTCGCATGTCAACGACGCCGGCTTTTGGTTGGTGAAGGAATACTTCAACATGAGCGTCGGTGACACCTTCAAGACCTGGACCGTGATGGAAACCATTATCTCGGTGGTGGCCATCATTTTTATTATGTTACTCAGTTTGGTTGTCTGACCAAAGCTGGCTATCCGTTGGGCAAGGGCGTCTTGCGACGCCGTTGCCACAGGATGGAAACAGCTTCCTGGCGATGACGGAATAGGAATTTTTCATGTCAGCCTTTATGCTCGGCGTCGATATCGGCACCACCAGTACCAAGACCGTTGTGTTTGCGTTGGACGGTCGGGTAGTGGCCCAGCACGCCGTCGAATATCCCTTGCTGTGCACTGCGCCGGGCATGGCCGAGCAGGATCCGCAACAAATTTATGCGGCGGTGCTGGCGTCGATTGCCGGCGCCGTGCGCGCAGCCCATGCCACGCCCGCACAGATTACCCTGGTGTCATTTAGCGCCGCCATGCATAGCCTGATTGTGCTCGACAGTGACAATCAGCCGCTCACCAATAGCATCACCTGGGCCGATAATCGCGCCAGCGTCTGGGCCACCCGCATTCGCGACGAGTTCGACGGGCAGTCGATTTATGCCCGCACCGGCACGCCGATTCATCCGATGTCGCCGTTGTGCAAGCTGATGTGGCTGCGCCATGAGCATGCCGCTACCTTTGTTCGCGCAGCGCGCTTTGTCGGCGTCAAGGAATATGTATTCTTCCGCCTGTTCGGCCGCTGGCTGGTCGATTATTCGATCGCCTCGGCTACTGGCCTGTTCAATTTGCAAGAGCTCAATTGGGATCGTGGCGCGCTCGCGCTGGTCAGCATTGATGCCGGCCAGTTGTCGCCGCTGGTACCGACCACCGAACTGGTGCAGGGACTTGATGCGGCGCTGGCCGCGCAACTAGGCTTGCGCGCCGATACCCCGTTTGTGGTCGGCGCCAATGATGGCGTGCTGTCCAATCTCGGCGTCAATGCCATTGCACCGGGCCAGGTCGCGGTCACCATCGGCACCTCCGGCGCCATGCGCAGCGTCGTTGACCGGCCGGTTACCGACCCGTCCGGACGCACTTTTTGCTACGCCTTGACGCAACAACACTGGGTAGTCGGCGGCCCCGTCAACAACGGCGGCAATGTTTTCCGCTGGGTGCGCGACGAACTGGCTACTGCAGAAGCGCAGGCCGCTCGCGAAGCCGGCATCGATCCGTATGATGCGCTCACCCAGATTGCCGAGCGTATCGCACCAGGCGCCGAAGGGCTGCTGTTTCATCCCTACCTGGCCGGTGAACGGGCACCGCTGTGGAATGCCGATCTGCGTGGCTCCTTCTTTGGGCTGGCGCTGCATCATCGCAAGGAACATATGATTCGCGCCGCGCTGGAAGGCGTGATTTTCAATCTTTACTCGATCTTGCCGGCGGTGGAGGATCTGATCGGGCCGACCACCCGCATGATGGCCACCGGCGGCTTTGCGCGCTCGGCACTCTGGCGCCAGATGATGGCCGATATTTTCAAGCGCGAAGTAGAGGTGCCGCAAAGCGTCGAATCATCTTGCTTGGGGGCTGCCGTGCTGGGCTTGTATGCGTTGGGGTTGGTGCCGTCGCTGGCGGTGATTGCCGAGATGGTCGGTTCTACCAACCGCCATGTGCCGATTGCCGAAAACGTCGCCGTCTATGAGCGCCTGCGGCCGATCTTCATGGCCCTACCGCACAGGCTGGCGCAGCAATATCAGGCGCTGGCAGCGTTTCAAAATAGCAAGGCGTAATCAATCAAGTTGCATCCATCATCCATCAGAAGAGCGCGTGCCGCTCTCGCTATCGGCGGCGCCCAGCAATTTTCCCTGCAAGCCCGGCTGGCCGCCGCCGCTGCTGCAATCGTCCACAACGGTCGCGATGCGTTCTAGCTGACTCAAGTAGCTGTCATTTACGAATGTGGCGCCGCCGACATTTTGTTCAGCAGCGCCATGTCTACCGCCAAGGTGGGCGAAAATCTTCGCGGCCACCAGTAATCATTCCCCGCTAATGAAGGTGCAGTTGCATCTCAATGACGCCTCGCTGTCACGCGCAATAGTCAAGATACTGCGCGGTTTTACTGCCCAATACGCTTGTCAGCTTTGTTCCGGGCAGAGGACATTGGCGCCATGACATACCGATAAGGTCCTGGCAATCCGCTCCTCTGCAGTTGAATGGAATAGCTCTTGAAATGTGTAAAGTGTTGTAATTTCAACCATAAATTGAAAAAAAGTTGATGTTTTATTAAAAAAAATTCATCATTCCAGTCTCATAAAATTCATTTTCCGCACTTAAAACAAGATATTTAATTAAATTAACTATTATTGTTTTGTTTGTTGTTTATGTTAGTTTGTGCATGAATTTGTTTTATTTGTTGTTTCTGTCGTGATTTTCACGCCGGGGGGTGTTTTATCAATGTACTGGAGTGGGTGATGAATATGTTGAAGAATATGAAAATTTCTACTCAACTAAGTTTGGGTTTTGGCATCTTGCTGGTGTTAATGCTGATACTCGCTACAATTTCTGTGTCGAGCATGTCCTCGCTCTCTGGGGCAATGAATTACAGCAATCTCATGCAACAACAAAAACTGGAGCCGCTGTACATTGCCCGCGAAGCATTGGATCAGACAGGTCTGGCTGCCCGCAATGCTTTTATCTTTAAAACCGAAGCAGATGCAGAGAAAGAGTTAGCCATTGTTGATGAGCAAAAAGCCATCTATCTGGACGCGCTCAAGAAGTTGCAGCCGCTGTTCGCCGGCAACAAAGATTTTGAGAAAGTCAGCAGTGGCTTATTGGCCATGGCGCAAGAGCTGCGCCGGCCCAGAGCGTATCGCGAGGCTGGCAAGATGCAGGAATACAGCGATTTCCTGGTGAATGAATGCAGCCCCTTGCGGCGTCAGATTCTTAGCGATATCAATACGGTTCTGGCCAGCATCAAGCACGACAATGAGATATCGCACACTGTCGCCAACGAAGTCGCCGATCATTCGTGGAACATTATCATCGTTCTGGCAGGCTTTTCCTTGCTCGTCGGTATCGGTGTGGCATTCATGATCACTCGCAGTTTGCTGCAACAATTGGGCGGCGAGCCGGCTTATGCGGTCGATATTGCCAACCGGATCGCCCATGGAGATTTGTCGGTTCAAGTCCAGACTAAGTCGGGTGATCAAACCAGCTTGTTGTTTGCCATTGGCAGCATGCGTGAAAATCTGGCTTCGATCGTGATGCAAGTACGTGCCGGGACGAGCAATATTGAAACAGCATCGTCCGAAATCGCTACAGGCAATCTTGATTTGTCCAGTCGTACCGAGCAGCAAGCAAGTGCCTTAGAGGAAACTGCTTCTGCCATGGAAGAACTGACATCGACGGTCAAGCAAAATGCAGACAATGCACGTCAGGCCAATCAACTGGCGGTCTCTGCTTCTGATGTCGCGACTCAAGGCGGTATGGTAGTCAATCAGGTGATCACTACGATGGAAGAAATCAATGCGTCCTCGCGCAAGATTGTCGACATTATCAGCGTGATCGATGGCATTGCATTTCAAACCAATATTCTGGCGCTCAATGCGGCGGTAGAAGCGGCGCGTGCTGGCGAACAAGGGCGCGGCTTTGCAGTGGTTGCCTCGGAAGTGCGTAGCTTGGCGCAACGCAGTGCGGCGGCGGCAAAAGAAATCAAAATTCTTATCAGCGATTCAGTGGACAAGGTGACCAGTGGCAGCGCCTTGGTGACGCGCGCCGGAGAGACGATTGGCGAAGTGGTCACCAGCGTCAAACGGGTAACCGATGTGGTCGCAGAGATTTCTAGCGCAAGCCAGGAGCAAAGCGACGGGATTGAACAAGTGAACCTGGCCATCACACAAATGGACGAGACCACGCAACAAAATGCGGCATTGGTCGAAGAGGCCGCCGCTGCAGCCAAGTCTTTGCAGCAAGAAGCGCTTGCGCTGTCGAAGATCGTATCGACATTCAAGATGGAAAACGAGGCAATAAAGAAGGTCATTGATGTCACGCCCAAAGTATCGCAGCTGACTAATAGCAAGTATTCTGCGAACACAGGGCGGGAGAGCCAGGATAGTTTTGCCGCGTAAGTTTGCAACAAAAAAGGCCACGTTTTGTAACGTGGCCTTTTTTTGATCCTTCTGCTTACGCCGGTGTCAGCATGTGTTAGCTGCGTTTGAGCACAGGCTCCTGCACGCCACCGCGACCGAACAGCAATTGCACCACCACCGCCACCACGATATTGATCGCCAGGGCGATCAAACCGGTGTAAAGCGTGTAGGAATCGGCGCCGATATGGAAGGTATGCACCGGCTTGAGGCCGTCAGCATACGCCAGCCAGCTGCCGGCGAGGATGCCCACTGCCCAACCGGACAATAAAGCATTGGCACCGAACCAACCGATGAACAAACCGAACACCAGTGCCGGGAAAGTCTGCAAAATCCACATGCCGCCCAGCAACTGCAGATCAAGCGCAAACTTGGTCGGCAGGAACAGGATGAACACCAGCGCGCCGAACTTGACCGCCAGCGACACCAGCTTAGCCACCTTGGCCTCACCTTGTGGCGTCACTTCCGGATTCACATAAGGTTTCCAGAAATTGCGGGTAAACAGATTGGCAGCACCGATCGACATCACCGCCGCCGGCACTAAGGCACCGATGGCAATGGCAGCGAAGGCGAAGCCGCTGAACCAGCTCGGGAACAAGGCATTGAACAAGGCCGGAACCACGTCGTTGTTGCTGCTGACCTTGATGCCAGCGGCATAGGCCATGTAGCCCAGCAGCGCAATCAAACCAAGCAGCACGGTGTAGGCCGGCAGGAATACCGCGTTCTTGCGGATCGTATCGGCACTCTTGGCGGCGAAAATGCCGGTCAATGTGTGTGGATACATGAAGGCCGCCATCGCCGAACCGAGTGCCAATGTGGCAAACGGCAGGAATTGCTGCGGCTTCAAGACCAGCCCGGTAGCGCCACCCTTGGCTGCAAAGGCGTCATGGGCCGATTGGAACACAGCACTATAACCGCCCAGTTTCATCGGCACGTAGACCACCGCCACCAGCACCACGATGTAGATCATCAGGTCCTTGACGAAGGCAATCAGCGCCGGTGCCCGCAGGCCCGCTGAATAGGTGTACAGCGCCAGGATCACGAAAGCCGCCAGCAAGGGCAGCTCACCGGTGACGCCGAGTGCCTTGATCACCACTTCCATGCCGATCAGTTGCAGTGCGATGTAAGGCATGGTGGCGACCACGCCGGTGAGGGCAACGGCCAACTCCAGTCTGCGCGACTGATAACGGCCGTAGACCACATCGGCGGCCGTGACGTGACCAGCCTTGTGGGCTGCATGCCACAGCTTGGGCATGATCAGGAACACAATCGGGTACACCAGAATGGTATAGGGCAGGGCAAAGAAGCCATAGGCGCCCACTGCATAGACCAATGCTGGCACGGCAATCACGGTGTAGGCGGTATAGAAGTCGCCGCCGACCAGGAACCAAGTGATCCAGGTGCCGAAGTTGCGGCCGCCCAGACCCCACTCATCCAGATGCGCCCCCTTGTTGGCGGAACCGCCGCGCTGCCAGCGCGAGGCCCAGAAGCCCATCACGGTGACCAGGGCGAAAAAGAAAACGAACACGCCAAGCGCGGTCCAGTTAATTGTTGAAGGAATATCGCTCATCATTGCTCTCCCTTCTTCATGCCGTCTTTATAGACAATCCAGATGATCAGTGCCGTCAGCGGCACCCAGGCAAACTGGTACCAGTAAAAAAAGGGAAAACCAAACACAGCAGGCAGCTCGTCGTTGTAAAACGGCACCCACAACAAACCAATGAACGGCAACAAGAGTAATAGCCGCATAGAGAATCTCCTCAGACTTTTGGTGGAAGAATTATGTAATTTTTATTTAAATGCCCGCCAATTATAGTGAGATTGAGTAATCGATGTTTGTTAATGATTTGTCAGTGTTTTTCTGTTGGGCAAGCCCGGCGCTTGCCCATGTGGCGAGACTCAGGTCTGGCTGAGCGCCTGCTCCAGATCGGCGATTAAATCGTCGATATGCTCGATGCCGATCGACAGCCTTACGGTATCTTCGGTCACGCCGGCCTTGAGCAATTCTGCTGGCGAGAGTTGGCGATGCGTGGTGGAGGCGGGATGCGTGGCCAGTGATTTGGCATCGCCAATGTTGACCAGTCGTGTGAACAAGCCCAGTGCATCCTGGAATTTAGCGCCGCCGGCCAGCCCGCCCTTGACGCCGAAGGTGAGGATGCCTGAGGCCCGCCCCTTGAAGTATTTTTGCGCTAGCGCGTAATCCGGGTGGCCTTCCAGGCCGGCGTAATTGACCCAGTTCACCTTGGGATGGCGCTGCAGGTAGCGCGCCACGGTCAGCGTATTGGCCGTGATGCGGTCCATCCGCAGCGCCAGCGTCTCGATACCTTGCAGGATCAGAAAACTGTTAAACGGCGACAGCGCCGCGCCGGTATTGCGCAGCGGCACGACGCGTGCGCGCCCGATATAGGCAGCCGCACCCAAGGCTTCGGTGTAGACCACGCCGTGATAGCTGACATCTGGTTCATTGAGACGTTTGAAGCGCTCCTTGTGTTCGGCCCAAGGGAATTTGCCGGAATCAACGATGATGCCGCCCAGGCTGGTGCCATGGCCACCCAGATACTTGGTCAACGAATGGATCACGATATCGGCGCCGTGCTCGATCGGACGCAGCAGGTAGGGACTGGGCACGGTGTTGTCGACGATCAACGGCACCCCATGGCGATGGGCGATGGCGGCGACGGCGGCAATGTCGGTGATGTTGCCCAGTGGATTACCGATTGATTCAATGAAGATGGCCTTGGTGCGAGCATCGATATGTTGCTCAAAGGAATCCGGTTGGCGCGGGTCGGCGAAGCGCGTGTGGATGCCGAATTGCGGCAAGGTATGGGCAAACAGATTATAGGTGCCGCCATACAGGGTTGAGGCTGAGACGATATTGTCGCCGGCTTCGGCGATGGTTTGGATGGCGTAGGTCACCGCTGCCTGGCCTGATGCCACGGCCAGCGCGCCAATGCCGCCTTCGAGCGCAGCCACGCGTTGCTCCAGCACATCCTGAGTCGGGTTCATGATGCGCGAATAGATATTGCCTTGTACCTTCAAATCAAACAGATCGGCGCCATGCTGGGTGTCGTCGAAGGCAAACGCCACGGTTTGATAGATCGGTACCGCCGCCGCCTTGGTGGTCGGGTCTGGCGAATAACCTGCGTGCACAGAAAGGGTTTCAAATTTCCATTCAGACGATTGTGTCATGGCGGCTCAGCCTTAAGCGTGGTGGGGGAAAAAGCAGATTAGCCAGACGTTGTCAGTGAGCAAAGTAATTGTTTTTTATATCCATATGTATAAAGCACATGCCTGCCGTCATTAACCGATAGAAAGCGCATATGAATGTAGCGAATGCTTCGTTTGCCTGGGACCAGTCCATTTTTATACTTTCTGACCGAGCGCCTTTTGCGCGCTGCCTATCATCAGAATAAAACCAGAGTAAAAACAAGGAACAGCATGAAACCAAAGCACCAAGCCACGCTGCCGCGTCGGCAATTTCTTTTACGGGGGATGCAAGTGGCGGTCGCTGCGACGCTGACGTCAGGGCTGAGCTTGCCAGCCTATGCGGCGCCACTACGGGAATTGCGCATCGGTTATCAAAAGGGCGTACTCAGCCTGCTCAGAGCGCGCGGCACGCTGGAACAGCGACTGCTGCCCTTGGGTGTGACGCTCAAGTGGATAGAGTTCTCCGCCGGGCCGGTGCAACTGGAAGCGCTCAGCGTCGGCTCCATCGATTTCGGCGATGTCGGCGAAGCGCCGCCGATTTTTTCCCAGGCGGCCGGTTCGCCGCTGGTCTACGTTGCAGCCACCGTGCCGCGTCCGGCGGTTGAAGCGGTGCTGATTCCGGCCGGCTCCGGCATTCGAACCGTGGCTGACCTCAAGGGCAAGAAAATTGCCCTCAACAAAGGCTCCAACGTCCATTATTTCCTGGTCAAGCTGCTCGAGAAAGCCGGCCTGCACTACACCGATGTCACACTGATCTGGCTGTCGCCGGCAGATGCGCGAGCGGCGTTTGAAAAGGGCGCCATTGACGCCTGGGCCATCTGGGAGCCCTACCTGGCCGCCGCCGAGCAGAGCTTGTCGGCGCGTATCCTGGCCGACGCCAGTGGCGTGGTGAAAAACCGCGCCTATTATTTTTCGTCAAAAGACTATGCGCGCAACAATGCCGACGTGCTCAACATCCTCATTGATGCGCTCGGCAAGCTCGACGTCTGGGCCCGCGCCAACCGCGACGGCTTTGCCACTGAACTGGCCGGCGTGCTCGGTTTGCCCAGGCCGATCGTGGATGTCATGGTGCGCCGCTCCTCCTTCGGCACCGAAGCGATCACGCCAGCCATCCTGGCCGAACAGCAACTGATTGCCGATACTTTTTACGATCTCAAGTTACTGCCCAAGAAAATCCTGGTGCAGGAGGCCGCGCCGCCCTGGCTGAATAGTTAGGCACAATCGACACAGCAGTGGATGCGCCAGTGTTGGGCTGCGACATTTTGTCACAACATTTAAATGAGAATTGGATCATAATAATAGCGATTCTCATTCATAAATGTATTTCAAGCTGACATTCGGCACCCTACATGATCATGCCCCAAGCATCCGCTGTCGCCATTGGCGAACCTGCTGCCGTCGCGTTTCTCTCTGCGCTGGGCAAGGGTGATCGTGCCCGCATCAGCGCCCTGGCGGTGGCGCACAATCCCGAACAATCCGTGCTGCGCGAGCGGCTGCAAGAGCTAGGCTTTGTCCCCGGCGAAAGTTTGCGGGTGGTTGCCATTTCCTATCCGGCACGGGACCCGATCGCGGTGCGCATCGGCAATACCACGTTTGCCCTGCGTCGCCACGAGGCGCAGATGATCCATGTTGAAAGACTGTGAAGCGCTCGCCTAGAACATCATGCCGCAATCGAACACCCTGAACCTGGCCCTGGTCGGCAATCCCAATTGTGGCAAGACCGCACTGTTTAATCGTCTGACCGGCGCGCGCCAGAAGGTGGCCAATTACGCTGGCGTGACCGTGGAACGCAAGGCAGGTCGTTTTGAATCCAAGCAAGGCTTGCCGTATCAAATTCTTGATCTGCCCGGCACCTACAGCCTGAGCGCACTAACCCCGGATGAAGCGATCACGCGTGCCGTGCTCATGAATGAGCGGCGCGATGAAACTCCGCCAGACCTGATCGTGCTGGTGGTCGATGCCAGCAAATTGCAGCTCAACCTCAAGCTGGTGATCGAAGTGCTGCGGCTGAACCGGCCCACCATCCTGGCGCTCAACATGGGCGATATTGCGCGCCATCGCGGCATTGTGGTGGATGCTGCCAAACTCAGCGCCGAGCTGGGCATTCCTGTGATCGAAACGATTGCGGTGCAAAAGAACGGTGTGGCGGCGCTGGTGGACGCCATTGATGCCTGGCGCCTTGGCGGCGACCAGCAGACCAACTGGAAGTCGGACCGTTTTGCCGCCAGTCAATCGATGACCGGTGCGCAACGGCAGCAAGCGGTGCGCCACATCCTTGACGCCGCCGTCGTCGAGCGTGCGGTGCTTGATACCACCGAAGACAAGATCGACGCCTGGGTGCTGCATCCGGTGTTCGGCTACGTGATTCTGCTGACCCTGCTGTTCCTGATTTTTCAGGCCGTCTTCAGTTGGTCCGATGCGCCGATGGCGCTGATCAAAAACGCCGTGGACGGCATCGGCGCCCTGGTCACGCGGCTCTTGCCCGATGGCATGTTGCGCAGTCTGCTGGTGGACGGCATCATCGCCGGCGTTGGCAGCGTGCTGGTGTTTTTGCCGCAGATTCTGATCCTGTTCTTTTTCATCCTGTTGCTGGAAGATTCCGGCTACCTGCCGCGTGCCGCCTTTTTGCTGGATCGTCTGATGGGCAGCGTTGGCTTGTCCGGCCGCGCCTTCATTCCGTTGCTGTCGAGCTTCGCCTGTGCCATTCCCGGCGTGATGGCCACGCGCACCATCCAGAATCCGCGCGACCGTCTGGCCACCATCATGATTGCGCCGCTGATGACCTGCTCGGCGCGGCTGCCGGTCTACGCGCTGATCATCGGCGCTTTCGTGCCGGACCGTAGCGTAGGCATCTTCAATCTGCAAGGCCTGGTGCTGTTCGGCTTGTATTTGCTGGGTATTGTTGCGGCGATGGCAGTGGCCTATTTGTTCAAACGCGTGATTGCCAAAGGCAAGCCGCAGCCACTGATGCTGGAGTTGCCCAATTATCACCTGCCCAATTGGCGCAATCTGGCGCTGGGCTTGTGGGAGCGGGCGCAGATCTTTGTCTCGCGCGTGGGCACCATCATTCTGGCGCTGATGGTCATTTTATGGTTCTTGTCGAGCTTTCCGGGCGCACCGGCCGGTGCCACCGGAGCCGCGATTCAATACAGTCTGGCCGGCAAGATCGGTCTGGCGCTGCAGCCCTTGTTTGCCCCTATCGGTTTCAACTGGCAAATCGTGATTGCCCTGATTCCCGGCATGGCCGCCAGAGAAGTCGCCGTCGGCGCGCTGGGTACCGTGTATGCCTTGTCGGCTACGGGCGACGCCGTCTCCTCGGCGCTGTCGCCGATGCTGCCGCATTTGTGGACGCTGCCGACGGCGCTCTCGCTGCTGGTCTGGTATGTGTTCGCGCCGCAATGCATTTCTACCTTGTCCATCGTCAAGCGCGAAACCAACTCCTGGAAACCGGCCCTGGCCATGGCCGCGTACATGTTTGCGCTGGCCTATCTGGCGTCCTTGCTGACCTATCAGCTGGCGCGCCTTTTTTTGTGAGGAACGTGATGCAAGAGATCATCGTCGCCGTCATCGTACTGAGCGCCTGCTGGTTTACACTCAAACGTTATTTGCCGCGCACAGTGCGATTGCAGATTGCACGTCGCATGGCCGCCTTATGCGCTCGTTGTGGTTGGTCAAGACTGGAAAAAAAGCTGCTGGCCACTGGCCTCAAAGCATCTGAACAGGGCGGCTGCAGCAATTGCAGTTCCTGTGAGTCGTCCACGTCCAAGACCGTACAAAAAAAGGCCTTCGGAATCACTCCCGAGGCCTTGAAAAACACCATCCGGCGCTAACGCACTACGCCTTCAGCAGTGGCGCCACAATGCGCGCCAGACGCGCCTCGGTCCAGACCGGGTCGTCGTCATCCCAGCCGTTGTCAACCAGGTTGCCGTCGCGGCCTATCGTAAAACTCACCGGAATGCGCCACATGCGCCCATAGTCGCCGGCCCAGGCACTGCCCAGCAGACCCACCGGAAAATTCAAACGGCTGGCAAACTTGTGTACCTCGGCCAGTTTATCCGGGCCGTCCAGACTAAAACCCAGCACTTCCAGGCCCTGCTGGCGATGGCGCGTCACATAATCCGACAACAGCGGTAGCTCGGCCAGACAAGGGCTGCACCAGGTCGCCCAGAAGGTCAGAATCACCACCTTGCCCAACAAATCCTTGCTGGCAATGGTGTTGCCGTCGAGCGTATGCAATACCAGTGGCGGCGCTGGTTTGCCGACTGCCAAGGCATTGGCACTGGCGAGGTCGCTCCAGCCTGCCAAGCTGCCACCGACGGCGCAAGCCAGCGCGGCACGCAACCAGGCGCGGCGCGCGGCCGATGGCATCGTTTCCGTGTTTGCAGGCAAAACCAATGCAGAATCAGAACGCATAGCTGGCACCCACACTGGCGGTCCATCGTGGGAACAACTGATAGCCCGACAATTGGCTATATACCGCCTTTTGCACGAAAGCATAGACATGCAGCTTGTCGAGCACAGCGAAGGTGGCGCCCGGGCTCAAGTAAGCGACCGTGCCGGCGGTATCGGTGGTGTCGGCCAGCGCACCCTGGTCCGCGCTTTTATGGGTGAGGTTGATTTGCACCTGCGGCACGATCTTGGGATCGGCTTCGTAGCGTAATCCGAAGCTGACATTTTCTTGATTGCCCGGCCGAAAGTTAGCGTTGACCTGGTCCAGTTTTTCCGCGATTGCCGACTGGAACTGGCCATTGATGAAGGCATCAAAATTCTGGCTCACCGGCTGATAAAAATACGCGCCGATAATCACGTCGGTACTGCCGGTGCCAGGTTGCAGGCTGGTGTCGAGGGCCTGACTGGAGCTGGCATTCGGACCGCTGGAGAAAAACGTAGGATTGCGTCCCACAGTAGCGCCAGTCACCACGTTCTGGCCACCGTAATCACCAGTAGGCAGCTTGATGCCGAGTTGCACACCCAGATTATGGGTTGGCAACAGCCCCTGATAACTACCGATCAATTTGATGTCGCCGATGCCGGTGCTACTGGCGCTGCTCAGATTGGCACCGTTGAGATCAGCTGCGCCGGCATTGCCATAGGTGGTGTGGCTACGATCGATGTAAGGAATGATGGCATCGATATTCCAGTCCGGGCTCGGGGTATAGCTGATGCCCACATTGACGTAACGGTTGATGGTCTTGTGCTCGACTTCTTGCGAGCCGCCGGCATCGTTGATGGCCGCCGGCGTCGTGGCCGCTACCGCGCTCGTGCCAGAGCGCAGTTGGCTTTGGTTGATGAAGCTGTAGTCGACATTGAGGCGCCAGCCGGTCTCGGCGGAATAGCCGGTCGCTGCATCACTGCTCAAGGAGCAGCCACAGGTGGCGCAGGCATAGGCGGCGCCAGGGGCCAGAATGCTGAGTGCGAGCGGCAGCGCAAGGCGCAGATTGGGTTTGTACTTGATTGACATCGTTGTTGCTCCAGCAAATGAGGGGAAACCTGCGGCAGTTGCTTGCGCTCAGGTCGGTCGTCAATCGCTGCACCTGATGCGCAGCGAGGCGTGACAATTTCAGTGCTGAGCAGGCGGTGCGCGCGGCAGGCTGGCAGGATAACTGTCCCGCAGCGCCGCAACGCCGGTCTCGACCGTTACTGCCATGGCCAGCGCCGTGCGCACGAACTGCGTGGGCACGATCAACAGCGTTGGTAGCGGGGTGTAGTGATCGAAGAAACTGCAATAGCCGCAAGCATCGCCCTGCACCGAGGGCGATGGCTGCTTGTCGTGCGTGGCGTGCCCATCACTGCCTTGCATGGCCGCAATCGGCATGCCGCAAATCAATGCGGTGGGCGCAGTTCCGTGCGCCGCAGCGATCAGTTGACTGACCGGCGGCACCAGACCAACCAGCAGCATGGCGATCAGACCAAGCCAGGCGACTAGATGTTTGCGGGCATCAAATTTCAACATTGATTGGGGGAGATTAAGAAAGTCGACAGCCCCGTTACAGCAACAGGAAGCCTGCCGCCGATGTTAGCAGTTTAGCCAGTGTCGATTCTGACTATCTGCTGACGCAAGTGCCTTGCGGGGTGCGACAAATTGCCGCATCCCGTGCCGCCAGGTTGATTAATTGAGCGTGAAGCTGGCCACCACGGTGGTCAGCCGCTGGGCCTGCTGTTCCATGCTGGCCGCCGCTGCGGCGCTTTGTTCCACCAGGGCGGCATTTTGTTGGGTCAGCTCATCGAGCTGATTGACTGCCGCATTCACCTGCACCAGCTCGCTGGACTGCTCGATGGCCGCCGTGCTGATTTCACCGATGATGTCAGAGACGCGCTGCACCGAACTCACAATGTCCTGCATGGTGGCGCCGGCATCGCTGACCTGACGGGTGCCGTGCTCGACTTTGCTCACGCTGGTGTTGATGAGCGCCTTGATTTGCTTGGCCGCTTCCGCCGAGCGGCTGGCCAGACTGCGCACTTCGCTGGCGACCACCGCAAAGCCGCGTCCTTGCTCACCGGCACGGGCCGCTTCTACCGCTGCGTTGAGCGCCAGAATATTGGTCTGGAAAGCAATGGCATCGATCACGCCAATGATGTCGGCGATTTTCTGGCTGCTGGCATTGATGTCTTGCATCGTCGCAATCACCTGGCCGACCACCATGCCGCCGCGCTGCGCCACTTCCGAGGCCGAGCCGGCCAAGGCGTTGGCGCGCCGCGCCGCATCGGTGGAGTCTTGCACCGTCGTGGTCAGATGTTCCAGGCTGGATGCGGTTTCTTCCAGGCTGGCAGCAGCCTGTTCGGTGCGGTTGCTCAGATCCTGATTGCCGGCGGCAATCTCCTGGCTGGCCACGGCCATGTTGTTGGTGCCTTCGCGTACATCCGCGACCACATGGCGCAACTGATTCTGCATGTGCAGCAAGGCGCGCATCATTTCACCGAATTCGTCGCTACGCTCCCCGGAGATGGGCCGGGTAAGATTGCCTTTGGCAATGTGCTCGGCGACGCCGATGGCCTCTTTCAGCGGTACGCGAATGGCCCTAATCAGATAGGCCGCACCGGCCGCCAGCATCACCATCAGCAGCGCCAAAATCAGGCGTCCCAGCAAGGTATTGTGACCACGTTCAAGCTCTATGTCACTTTGCAGTGTGCTGAAAATCGCAGCTTGCAGATCTGCGAACGCTTGTAGATTGGCCAGATATTGTTTGACCGCAGGTTCAAATGCGCTGTGCGCTTCGGCCAGGGCGGCGGCATTATCGCCGGTCTTCTTGAATGCCATCGCTCTGCCACGCGAAGCCAACACCAGCTTGCGCACCGTCGCGATCTTGTCTAATACCAGTTTTTCCTGGGGCGAGCCGGCCTGCGCCAGCAGCTTTTTCTGAACCTCGGAAATCTGCGCGATTGCCGCCATGGTGAAGGGCGTGAGGTAGTCATTCAACGTGTTGTCGATGCTGAAGACAGTCGCCAGATCACGCGCCGTATTGGATTGCACCAGGCCGACCCAGCGTGTGGCCAACACTACGCGCTCGCTTTGCGCACTCAGGGCCAGCTCGGTTTGGAGCAACAGTGCATCGCTGCGCAGATTGACGACCGTCATGCCGCTTGCCAGCAGCACAAAAATGACGGCAACTGCAGTCCAGAGTTTGGCGGCCAGAGATAATTTGATGCGTTTCATGGGCTTTAATCTGTCAATGCAGGCAACATCGATCCGGTGAGTTGCGCCGGATCGATGTTGCGCGGGGTGACTTAAACAGTGAGTGACGAGATGGATTGACTCAGGCTGACAAGTGCATCAGCCGGGGAATGAGCGAGCCAGCAGCCGTTTTACGTTCAGCGCCAGAGGGATGGTAAAGACGAAATGCGACATGAAACCGCCGATCACCACTGCCGGGTCGGTGTAATCAGGGTGATTGCTGGAGGCAATGATGATGGCCAGATGCATTACGAGCCACGCCAGGATGGCGTAAAACAGCGCCGCCAGCGTCGCTTCAATACCGCGCCGCTGCAAGGCTGGCCAGATCTTGGCAAACAGCACTCCCCATCCCATGGCAAAGACAAAATGGATGACGGTGCCAAGCACATAGGCCCAGATACCGATGGCGCCCTGAAAATCCTTGCCGAACACCAGCCCGGTCGCATTGCGCGGGATGCCCCCCAGCGGCATCATGTGCTGCACCCCGACCCAGACCAAGGCTTCATAGATCCAGATACAGACCCCGCCCAACAAGCCGCTGATCATGCCTATCTTGATGACGTTCAATTGATTGTTTAAACCCGCCGCCGCGGTTGCGGGTTTGTGTTGCGCGGCAATGTCGTGCTGACCGACTGTACTGTTCATGCTTGTCTCCTCAAAGGTTGTTCAATAGTCGCTGGACGGGCTGATCGTCGTCATTTTTATGCATGTCGTTATGCCTGCTGCATTGCGTTGTTGTTTTAGAAATGACATGCTCAGGCTCAAAAAGTATGCCCTTGGATCAAGTGGGCTTGGTTGCGTTGTAGCTGCTTATCCGTTCTAATTTGCTTAATGGCGTGGCATCAATACGACGCCGGCGTTGTTGTTGAAAAACATGGAAGCTGTTAGTTGACGCGGTTTTCTCACCGAGCTACTCTGATTTCAGACGATCGGTGCCGTTCTATCTGTCTGATTTAAGACAAGCAGCGGCGCTCGACCAGATAGCACCAATAACAAAGACGGAGATCAGCAGATGGCAGCGTGGTATCAGCAACTGACAACATCGGAAAAGCGTACTTTCTGGGCCTGCTTCAGCGGCTGGGGGCTTGATGCCATGGATACGCAAATGTATGCCTTGACCATTCCCACCCTGATTGCCCTATGGAGCATGACCAAAGGCCAGGCCGGCATCCTCGGCACCACCGTGCTGATCATGGCCGCGCTCGGCGGCTGGGCCGCCGGCATTCTCTCGGACCGCTACGGCCGGGTGCGCGTATTGCAGCTGACGATTGCCTGGTTCTCGCTGTTTACTTTTCTGTCTGCCTTCACCGACTCGTTCTGGCAATTGATGTTCACGCGCAGCCTGCAAGGCTTAGGCTTCGGCGGAGAATGGGCGGTCGGCGCGGTATTGATCAGCGAGACCATCAACCCCGCCGTGCGCGGACGCGTGGTTGGCGCCTTGCAGGCCGGTTGGGCGGTCGGCTACGGCATTGCTGTGCTGCTCACCACGCTGCTGTTCAATTACCTCGAACCGGCGATTGCCTGGCGCGTGCTGTTCGCCCTCGGCGTGGTGCCGGCACTGCTGGTGATCTGGATTCGCCGCAACATCGAAGAAGCGCCGGTCTACCTCAGCGAACGCGCCAAGGCAAACAACGCCAAGGTCGACATCTGGGAAGTGTTTCGCGGCGCCAGTCGTGTCACGACCCTCAAAGCGATCCTGCTCACCTTCGGCATCTACGGCGGCAACTACGTCATGATTACCTGGCTGCCCGCTTACCTGAAGCTGGTGTTGAATTTGTCGATCAACAATGTCGGCGGCTACCTGGCTATCAACATTCTCGGCTCCTTCGCTGGCGCCTTTCTCAACGGCTGGATGGCGGATGCCTTTGGCCGCCGCAAGACCTTCATGCTCATCGCCTGCTGCCAGGCCTTCGCCGTCGCCATCTACACGCTGGCGCCAATCAATCTGAGCATCACCTTGGTGCTGGGCTTTGTGCTGGGCACCTTGCAGTCCGGCACGGCGGCCGGCACCGGGGCCTATATTGCCGAGCTGTTTCCGACGCGCATTCGCGGCGCCGCGCAAGGCTTGTGCGGCAACGCCGGGCGCGCCATCGGTGCCATCATGCCGACCTTGGTTGGCGTGATCAGCAGCAAAATTGGCTTGGGCGCGGCCATGGGCATCTGCGCCAGCGCCGCCTATCTGCTGGTGGTCATCGCGGCACTGATGCTGCCCGAAACGCGTGGGCGTGATCTCAATACGGTTGGCTAGGCGAGGGGGAGTTTAAGACGGCGATGGCAATGAACTTGCGACGCTTTCCAAGGAGAAGATCACTTCAAGACTGGTCGCATTGTTGGTGCGCAACTGAATGAGCGAATTCATCGCCTGAGGGGGCGTCTATAGAATAAGCTGGCGTATAGTCGCCCGCGCATCTATTGCCATCCTCAGAAAATGGAGCATTTAAGTGAAAACATCCCTAGCCCTTGCCTGCCTGTTAATTACCAGTCTTGCGCAGGCGCAAGTCCAAACGACTCACCCTTGTAGCGCGGCCGCATTAAAGCAAGCCGAGCAACTGCTGGCGTTCAGCTATGGACCCGATGAGCGCATCGCCATCGACAAGTCGGTCAAGCTGCTGGCGCCGATCAAGAATCCTGCGAACAAAAGCCAATCCTTCGATGTGCTTGAGGTGTGGGGCAATATCTATAAAGGGCAATATCGGATGCACCTGATCTATGCCCAAATGAAAGGGGAATGTCTTCTCATGGGGCAGGAGATTCTGGCGTTTTCGAACCTCTAAGCCAAGCCGTGCAAGTGTCATGACATGGGGTCTACACCCCATGTCATGATCAAGATTAAAGACCTTGCGTGACGATTTTAGCCGCAGAGGACAGCACATCTTTGCGACCTTTGGCATCGACTTGCGTTTGCGTGAAATAGGTCACCAAAATCAACGGCGCATGGTTTGCAGGCCAGATCACAGCGATATCGTTCGTGGTGCCGTAGTTGCCGCTTCCGGTTTTATCGCCGATCACCCATGATGCCGGCAAGCCGGCACGGATACTCTCTGCCCCGGTGGTATTGCCCTTCATCCATTGCACCAGCTGCGCGCGTTGCGGTTCTGCCAGTGCGTGGCCCAATGTCAGTTGGTGCAGGCTTTCTGCCATCGCCGCAGGCGAGGTGGTATCGCGTTCATCACCGGGAATTGCCGAATTCAAGCTGGGTTCGTTGCGATCCAGACGATAAGTCGTGTCGCCGATGGAACGAGCAAATGCGGTCACCTTGGCCGGTCCGCCGAGTTGTTTGATGAGCTTGTTCATGGCAGCGTTATCGCTGTATTGCAAGGCGGCAGCACTCAATTCGGCCAAGCTCATTTCGGCATCAAGATGTTTTTCCGTGATCGGGTTGTAGTTGACCAGATCTGCTTGTTGGATCAGCACCTTTTGGCTCAGCAAATCCTTGCTCGTTTCACTCTGCTTCAATATGCCTGATACCGCCATGAGCTTACTGGTGCTGCACATCGGGAAGCGCTCATCGCCGCGATACAGAATCAGCGAATTGTCTGCGGTATTGATCAGCGCCACACCCAGACGGCCACCAGCGCTTTTTTCCAGGTCGGCCAATTGCTGCTGGATGGCGCTGACTGTGGCGGTGGTTTGCGCTCGCAGTGCGGTCGTGCCGAATAGTAATGGCAGCACCGCCGCGATGGCGAGTGCCGTTTGACGTAAGGTATGTAAGGTATGTTTAGTCATGAAAAGCCTTATTAAATAAAACGGGGATGAAAAATGCCTGGACAAATAAAGTCCTTATTTGTCCGTGGCGTAGATGTTAAACGGCTTGCCAGGAACGGTTACCCAGGCGGCAATGGTCTTGGCGCCCGCTGGTCCTGCTCGGGTGGTATGCAAATCTGTGGCGGCCAGTTGATAGCTCTCACCGGCATGCACGACTTTTGTCGGCTTGCCATCGATCATGACGATGATTTCGCCTTCCAGTACATAGCAGACCTCAGGTCCAATGGCCCGGTGGCGAGGTTTTTCGGCATTGGGAGGGAACTCGGCAATCCCCATGCCCATTTCGCGATCACTTCCTTGCACGCGGATGCGTTGCAGGACTTGCGTCTCTTTGGCCGCCGGCGCAGTCGCGGCCATGACGGAATGCATCGACAGCATGGCTCCCAGAAGGGCGGAAATAGAAAGGTAGGTTTTCACGATAATGTCTCAGGATGATGTCTCAAGATGATTTTTCAGCACGATTCGATCAATTAGTATTTCTGTGGTGTCACCGCCTTGCCAGTACGCGAAACAGCAAATCCATTTTTCAATGGCAATAATGATGGACACCATGAAGCCTGATCCGTGGCTAATCAATGGCTTGCAAAAACAGGAATATCCTCTTTTGGCGCGCTGTGTGCAAACGAGATTAATTTTGGTGAGGATCAAGAAAATCTTATGGCTCTAGCGAAGTCTGGAGCATGGCAAATGTTCATCGCAGGCGTCGGCAATGGAGAGCGAGCAAATCTGGCGCACGCATTTTTCGCGCCGCGACGCCAGCGGTAAGACGATCGTGGCCGGCAGGCGGGGGAACATTGTTGCGGCAAGGCGTTATGAGGGCATGCGCCGTGAATGGGCGTCGCCTAAAACGTCAGTTCAACTTAACAGCCGTTTCAGCTTCGCCACTGTATTGGCTTCCGTCAACGGCGTGTAGACCACCATTTTCATGTTCGCCTGATCGGAGACGCCAAGCGTCGTGTATTCGAACACCATGCTTTTCGCTTTTGGATGGTTGATATGCTTGTTGCCAGTGAAAGGCCTCAGCACATCGTGCTTCGGCCACCACGCGGAAAATTCCATGCTCGACGCCTTAAGGATGTCAATTAAACGCTCGAAATCAGGATCACCTGCATAGCGCACGCTATCGGCCCGGAACATGGCGAGCACAGTTGGCGCCAGTTGGTCCCAGTCCGGCAGCATGCGACGATGCGTCGGGTTGGCAAAGAGCATGTGCATGATGTTGCGTGCATCGCCATGAAGACGATCATAGTCGCCGAAAACAGCTACTGCCGCTTGGTTCCAGGCAAGAATATCCCAGCGTCGACCTAACACATAGGCAGGCTGCCCCGTCATGCTGTCAAGCATTCTGACTAGCGCTTCCGGAACGCTCTCCGGACCGCGAGGAAGTACCGCCGGCGGCGGCCGTTCGCTCAACAGAAATAGATGCTCCCGTTCGGCCGGATCAAGCTTGAGGGCATCCGCAAGTGCCAACAAGACTTCTGCTGAAGGGCGCACATCACGGCCTTGTTCCAGCCAGGTGTACCAAGTCGTGCCAACGCCGGCAAGCAGCGCAACCTCCTCGCGCCGTAGCCCCGAAGTGCGGCGACGAAGCCCTTTGGGCAGCCCCACATCGGCCGGCTGCAAGCGTTCGCGGCGACTACGCAGGAACTCCGCAAAGTCACGGCGTCGGTTGTCATCACGAATGAGAGAGCTATCCATCATGTCAATCATAGTAGTATCAATACCAGGATAATTCCAGTCCTGTTTATCGTTTTTCAGTCATGCGAATATGGCGCTCGTTCAGATCAAGAGAGGAGCGCTGCAATGAAGATGAGGGATAACGTTGTCTTGATTACCGGTTCGACCGATGGCGTCGGACGTCGCGTAGCTGAAAGACTCGGGGCGCAAGGCGCCACTGTGTTAATTCATGGCCGGGATGCGCAGCGCGCCAAAAGCCTCCAGTCCATGATCAAACTAGCCGGCGGCACGGCCGAGGTGTACCTCGCAGACTTATCGTCTTTGGACGAGGTAAGGATGCTCGCCGACACGATTCGACGCAATCATCCTCGCCTGGATCTGCTGATTAACAACGCCGGAATCGGCGTCGGACGACCAAGCGCGGTACGCGAGCTTAGTCCGGACGGCCACGAATTGCGCTTCGCCGTCAACTATCTTGCCGGCTTTCTGCTGACCCGACTACTGCTGCCACTGCTTGTCGAAAGCCGGGGGCGCATCGTCAACGTCGCATCGATTGGCCAGCAAGCCATCGACTTCAGCGACCCGATGCTAACGCGCAGTTACAACGGCGGCAGGGCTTACTGCCAAAGCAAGCTGGCGCAAATCATGTTCACCTTCGATCTGGCGCAAGAGCTGGAAAGTTCCGGCGTCACAGTCAATACGCTGCATCCCGCCACCTACATGGATACCAGCATGGTGCGCAAAGACGGCATCCGTGCGGTCAGCAGTATCGACCAAGGTGCCGATGCCATTCTCCATCTGGCCGCATCCGCAGACCTGGCGGGCAAGACGAGCCTCTATTTCGACGGTTTGACACTTTCCCGCGCCCATTCTCAGGCTTACGACAGCGCCGTCCGCATGCGACTGCGAGCGTTAAGCTTTGAACTTACCGGCCTTGCGCCACACACCACCTCTTCATCTTTAAGGAAAATATGATGTCTACGCAACACATCGTCATTGTCGGCGGCTCGTCCGGCATGGGACTGGCGAGCGCCAAGCGGCTCTTGGATGGCGGTCATCAGGTCACCATCACCGGACGTCGTCCCGCAAAACTGGATCAGGCATCGCAAACGCTCAATGGCAAAGCCGCCACGGCGGTCATGGATGCTGCCGATCTGCAAAGCATCCAAAGCGCTTTTGCGCAGATTGGCGCGTTCGACCACCTGGTGCTGGCGCTCGGCAGCAGCAAGGGCGTCGGGCCTTTTGCTTCGGTGAGCATGGAGGAGGTGCGGCAGAGCTTTGAGGAGAAGGTCTTTCCGCATTTCGCCACCGCCCAAGCGGCGCTCCCCTTCTTGGCGAAGCACGGCAGCATCACCTTTGTCGCTGCAGTAACGGCGCACGCGGCCATGCCGGGGACGGCTGGCATCGGCGCCGCCAATGCCGCTGTCGCTGCGCTGGTGCCGATTCTCGCCGCCGAACTTCGTCCATTGCGCGTCAACGCCGTATCGCCAGGTGTGATCGATACGCCCTGGTGGAATTTCCTGAGCGACGATCAGAAGATAACGTTGTTTGACGAGTATGCGGCGCAGACTCCCGTTGGTCGTGTTGGTCTGCCCGACGATATCGCTCAGGCCATCGCCTTCCTGATTGCCAACGGCTTCATGTCAGGCGAGGTGATTGTTTGCGATGGTGGATTGCGATTTGGTACTTAAGGCGTTTCCAGCTGGTGTACTAACGCAAATGGCGGGCAAGCCCTCGCTTACCTAAACCCCTGGATCTGTTCCATTTTGCGTGGTTGATTTTGCATTGTGCGTCGCGGAAAATGTCGTAGGATATCAACGGCAAGGATTACCTAACAGATCAACCACAATAAGATATTGACCACGGTACTTAATTTCGGTTTGTTGGATAAAATTGAGTAGGCGGAATCTGCCATTCTTATCAACACGTGCCAAAGACATAAGCAATCGGCCCTCTTCTTTTCAGTGGGAAATACATGCGCGTACTGTTCGCTGTCTTCACTTTTTTGCTGGTTGTCGCACTGTCTACCGCGTTTGCACAATCTCAACCGCACCGTGCGGGGATTGCTCGCATTGAAGTTCCCACGGTTATACCTTTCGAGGCCCTCATCTGGTACCCAACCGACGTTGCTGACGGCTCCTGGCAAGCGGGACCGTTTCCGATTCCTGCAACACACAACGCCGCTGTGGCGGATGGTAAGTTTCCGGTCGTTCTACTTTCTCACGGAGGAGGACTTGGCGGAGGAAGTCCGCTCGTGTTGCGCGAGATTTCAGCTTATCTTGCCCGACAGGGCTATGTCGTCGTGGCACCATTTCACGGCAAGACAGGTCTTAGCGGTCGCCCAATGCAAATCAAGCTTGCGTTCGATGCCGTTTTAGCAGACCCACGATTCAAATTACATATTGATCCTGCCCGACTTGGAATGCTGGGATTCTCACTCGGAGGTACAGTTACGCTTGAACTCGCAGGTGCCGTTCCCAATTGGGCTCACTTTGAATCGTTCTGCGCTGCACACCCAGATGACGTGATGTCTTGTGGTCACGCACCGGATCAAAGCAATGCTAGCCCGGAGTCAAGGCGTCCCTTACCGTCAGGAACGGCCCCTCTGCGGCTCCCCCTGAGGGCTATCGCGCTGCTTGATCCACTGGCGGCGCTGTTTCAGAGCGAAGATCTTCAAGCTGTGACCATGCCAGTCCTCTTGTTCCGACCAGAGCAGAGCAAGCTCTCCGGCGATGGTAATGCCATTGGATTGATAGGGGCGTTGCCGAATACTCCTCAGTACAAGACTCTGTCCGGTGGGCATTTTATCTTTGTGGACGTGTGTCCGCCTTTCCTTCAGTCCGAAGCGTCTGAAATCTGTAGCGATCAAGCAGGGGTCGATCGTGCTGCTGTTCATGCCGACATCGAGTCGATGCTTGCTGAATTTTTCAGCAAGCATCTTTAGCCTAAGCAAGCCTGTGATAATGAACGTCTTTCGCTTGCCTTCGAAAATTGCGAACGTCTCTTGCATGTCGATCAGGTCGGCCCTGCATACAAGGGGAATAATTGCGGCAATCTATGCGGAGCTGCTTGAGTCACTAGGCTGAACAGTCACTAGGCTGACATTGGGATATCGCGCCAGGCAAGCGCAATGTCATGGATGTGATGGATGGCTTCGCCGCCGTGCTGGAATATCGTCTGAAAGAGGTGTTTGCTGAAAGAGTGCCAAGGTCTGCAAAAAAATGCGCGTGGCGTGATCAAGCGCAGGCAGTGGATGGTGGAGGATGCCAATGTGACGCGTCAATGGCGGCGCCAAGGGCAGTACCGTCACCTCCTTGGATACGTGGATTCTTTCCTTATCTTCCAGCGGCAGAATTGCTGCCCCATAGCCTGCCGCGACGAAATCTTTCATAGTTTCGGTATAAAGAAGCTCAATCCGGCTACGCGGCGACAAGCCTGCCGCTGCAAACCAGGCAAGGGTCATTTGATACATATGCGTTGTGGGGGCGCTAAAAATCAATGGCAGGCTTGACAGCCATTGCGGTGTGGCAACTTTCGGTGTCTGCCAACCCGCTGGTATAAATGCCATCAAGGGGTCGCTGCGCCAGTGTGTCACCACTAACTCAGCAGGAAGTTTTTGCGGCAGTGATACCAGCCCCACGTCCAGGCTGCCTTGTTTGAGTCGTTCAATCATCTCAGGCGATCCGAGAATGGCGACCTCCACCGTCAGCTCAGGGTGAGAGCGCTTCATCGTTTCCAGCACTTGCGGTAATAAATGAAGCAATACGCCGGTGGATGCACCAAGGCGGATGCGACCGACCGCTCCTTCAACGTGCAGCTTCATTGCCGCCAAGGTCTCATCGGCTGCCCGCAATAACCCTCGTGCATGCTCGATCAGAAGTGCGCCGGCAACAGTCGCAATCACGCGCCGTCCACCTCGCACCAGTAGCGTTGCCGCCACTCTCGTTTCCAGTTCTCTGATGTGCAGGCTCACCGTCGGCTGTGCCAGATGCAAGGCGTGCGCCGCCGCCGAAAAGGTACCCAGATCGGCAATGACAACCAATGTCTGCAGGTGGTCGAGGTTAAGTTGTCTCATCAGAATTTCTGATAACTCAAGTCATAAAATTCAATTATACGAATAATCGTAAGGGTGAGAGTATCTGACATTCATTCACAGTGATCCATAAATTGCCATGTATCTCCAACGATCGTTAGCCCAATCATGAGAACCGCATCCATTCCAATCAATGCCGCCCCTCGGCTCTGGGGAGCCGAGATCATGCTGTTGCTCGTTGCCGTCGTGTGGGGGGCAAGTTATGGCTTGGCCAAGACGGCGGTATTTTTCTATCCCGTGCTGGGATTCTTGGCGGTGCGTTTTTGTATCACGTCATTGCTGTTGCTGCCGGCATGGCGCGGGCTATCGAAACGGCAAATGCGTGACACGCTGAAAACCGGTCTGCCGCTGGGTGGCATTTTGCTCGCCATTTTTGTCAGCGAAACCTATGGACTGTCAAAGACGCTGGCATCGAATGCGGCCTTTCTCATCAGCCTGTGCGTGATGTTGACACCCTTCGTGGAATGGATGATTCTGCGCACGCGCCCGACCATGGGAAGTTTTGTTGTCGCAGGCATCTCCCTTGGCGGGACTTGGTTGCTAACGTCGAGCGTATCTTTATCCTTCAATGTCGGTGATGGCTTAATGCTGATCGCCGCACTACTGCGGGCTGTGATGGTCACCTGCACCAACAAGCTTACCAAGGGTAAAGACATTCCATCCTTGCCCTTGACGGCGGTGCAAACGGGGGTGGTGGGGATCGGCTGCATAGTGCTGGCGACGACAGCATTGCCGGGAGGGCTGCCGCCACTGCCGCATGACTCTGCGTTTTGGTATGCGACAGCATTTTTGGTGATGTTCTGCACCTTGTTCGCCTTCTTTGCACAGAACTACGCCTTGAAACGCAGCACGCCCACACGCGTTTCACTCTTGATGGGAACCGAGCCGGTTTTTGGTGCCATGTTTGCCGTGTACTGGCTCCATGAGTCATTGTCCATCACTGGTTGGCTGGGTGGCCTAATGATTGTCATCGCTTCGTTATGGACGATACGCAAGAAAGCGTGACAGGTGGATCGATCATTCCAATCTGACAATAAGCATTGACCTCATTTTTCTCAAACGCTATTCTGCACGTCTCTATGGCGGGCCTTGGCAGGGATACCTTCGGGTGTGCCGGGTATCAGTCGTTTCGCCGGTTCATCAACCCTGTCTTGTGCCCGCGACCCTCGTTTGGCGAGGAGTTTGCGGGTTACGCATTACGCAAACTATGGGGGGTCATGAGGGACAGCCACACCGATTCTCGTAGCACCGGCGGCAGGTTCAGACAAGCCGCGCCCACCCATCAGGATTTTCGCTGGATCGAGGGCGCGGCACGACATACGCCCTATGCCGACTTTCTCGAACGCACGCTTGATATCACCGCCGGCCTGCATGCCTGTCAGCAAATTGTCTACACCAGTGAGCTCGAACGCGCCGCCAATGCCGACGCCGATCCTGATCAGATGGCAGCAGTGGCGGTAGGCATAGTCGAGACCGATCAGATCAAGCGCTTCTGCATTGCCGCAACGCGATTATGCGGACGGAAGCCAGGCGGCGGATTGAGGAGCTCAATGAATATGTGGCGACTGCGGCGTAAGGGCGCTGATTTGTCGACATGATTGCGGTGAGTGCTACCGCTGGATTTGCTTGTTGCAGGAGTCTATGCAGTAGCGGGCCACCTGATCAGGGCAAGGTCCATCATCTGCACCAGGATAGGAAAACGAAATATGAAAAAGCCAGAAGCCGCAAATGAAGAACGGCCGCAGACACGCCGAACGTCACGCTTGCTGCCGCCTCGTCCATCATCGACGGCCACCTCGGCCGAAGACGCACTTGTCAAAAAGCAAGCGCGAGAGCGCAAGGACGCGCTGGTTCGGGGTGTCACGTCAATACAGGAAATGCGTGCAGCGATCAGGCGCGCAAGCCGCGAGCTAGCTCCCATTTCTGCAGTGCCACGGCTGGGCATGCTCGACGCCGCTGCGTTCCGACTGCAGGCGGCAAAAGGCCTGCCATTCGTCATCACCGGACTCGTCGGCAAGTGGCCGCTAGCGGCACTGACGCCAGAAACGCTGCGCCAGCGTTTTGGTGAACTGCACGTGCGCGCGCGGGTAGGAGACTATATCAATACCGCCTTCGCGCCTGATCGGGCGATGCAGGATATGTCATTGCTGGCCTACCTGGCGCTGGTCGCCGATAACACGCAGGGCCTGCCACCGTATCTTGGCAATCTTGAATTACGTGAATTGAATGGACTGTGCCACTGGCCAGCGTATTTCAAAAAAATGGGCCCGCCGCGTTTTTGGCTTGGTCCATCAGGAACCGTGACGCCGCTGCATTGCGACTATGACGATAATATCTTTGCGCAGATATGGGGTAGCAAGCGTATTTTTCTGTCGCCGCCGCATCACGATGAATTCCTTTATCCGCGCGAAGCGAACGCCATCCTGTTCGGCTCGCCGTTTAATCCCGAGGCGCCGGATTTTGAGCGTTTTCCGCTGGCCCGTCAGGCCGCCATGATCGAATGCATCATGCAAGCGGGAGAGCTCCTGTATGTCCCGGCCGGGTGGTACCACCAGGTGCGCGCGCTGAGCTTTTCGCTGTCGGCCAACCGCTGGGCCAGGGCGCTGCCGTTGGCATTAAACGGGGATGTTGCGTTGCAAGCAGGTCATGGCGGCAAGCCTTCGATCCATCCGCAAGAGCCATGATGAATCAAGCCGTTTATTTATTCCCGGAACTGAAGCTGCTCTTGGTTGACCAGGAACTGCTAGTGCTCGTTTGTGATTGCGTGGATTGATTGATGGCATTGGCTGGCACGCCATTTTGTTGCTGCGACGAGTTGCTCCCGCTAGTCGAGTTGTAGGTGTAGCCGCCGCTGGTGGAGCAGCCGGCGGCGCAAGCTGTCATCAAGACGGCGATGGATACGTTTTTTGCGATGTTCATGGTTTTTTCAATCAGTGTTGAGTCAATGCCTGTCGGCAAATACTAGCACTGCTCCGAAGTGGTGAGTTCCGGTCAAGCGCTAAGCAATCAATCCCCACGTCCCCGCGACATAGGGAAAATCAAAAAACACCCGCCGCAAAAAAAAGATGCCATTGCGTATTTTTTCTCCACAAAGCTATATTAAAGACAATAGAATCAACATAAACTAAGTCGGCAGGACAAGACGTTCCTCATAGATTCTCGGCGGCGACATTGAAGCGCCGCCGCTTGAGGTGAACCAGGCTCCATGTCATCAGGCAAAACAAAAAATAAAACAGGACTTTTCTTGATATTCAATAAATAAGAGGGGGGGGGCGACTCATGAAGAATTTAAAGTTCGCGCACAAGCTATTTTTTTTGGTCGGCTTTTGCATTGTCGCTATCATCCTCATCGGCGCAATCGGTGTTGCGCATTTGAAAAGCCTAAGTGCCGTGCAGCGGACCGCTTACACCAATCAAGTCGTGCCGCTGCGCATGATGGGCAAGGCGGCGACACAGGCCGCCACGCATTTTCGCCGCATGTACCCCTATGTCTTGAAAAAAGACGCCAAATCACGTCAAGAAATCATTGCCCAAAATAATGGTGCTGAAAACGACATCAGGGCTGCCATCGATTTTTTGAAAACGCATGCCGATACGCCTGAGCTCAAAACGGCAACGGCGGATCTGGACGCCGCATTTCCGCAGTACAAAGCTTCTGTAGGCAAACTCATCGCCGCCGCCGATGCCGGCAATGATGATGCCGCCATGGACGAACTGAAGAATGTAACCGACCCGCTGCACGTCAAGCTGCGCAATAATTTATCGGAAGCCAGCAGACTGCAGGAAGCTGAAATTCACGATCAAATCGAAACCACGGCGGGAATCGTGGATGGATCGGCGAGGCTGATTCTGACAATGATGGGCTTAAGCGTTGCCCTCTCGAGCGTGGCTGGCGTACTCATTATCCGTTCCGTTCTGGCACAGTTAGGTGGCGAGCCCTCTGATGTTGCGCAGATTGCCAAAAAATTTGCGACCGGAGATCTGAGCGCGCATGCGCTGCCCGGCAAGAATGCTCAAATCAGTTTGCTGGGCCATCTGATGACGATGCGTGCCCAACTGGTTGAGATCATTCAGAAAGTACGTGAATCTGCTGATGCCGTGGCCATCTCATCGACAGAACTGGAGCGCGGCACCAATGACCTCTCTTCACGCACCGAGACGCAGGCATCCGCATTAGAAGAAACTGCCGCCTCCATGGAAGAGCTGGGCTCGACCATACGGCAAAACGCCGAGAATTCAAAACAGGCCAATGATTTATCAAAAAGTGCCAGCACGATTGCCGAACGTGGCGGTAAAGTAGTTTCTGAAGTGGTGCAGACCATGAGGACGATCAATGAAAGCAGCCAGCAGATCGCCGACATCATTGGCGTCATTGACGGTATTGCCTTTCAGACCAACATTCTGGCCTTGAATGCCGCCGTAGAAGCCGCCAGGGCCGGCGAGCAGGGACGCGGCTTCGCGGTGGTGGCGTCTGAGGTGCGCAGTCTGGCGCAAAGAAGCGCGCAGGCGGCCAAAGACATCAAGTCACTGATCACCACCAGCGTCGAACGTGTTGACCAAGGCTCACGTCTGGTCGATAGCGCCGGCGGCACCATGGATGAGGTCGTCGACTCCATTGGCAAAGTCACCGCGCTCATGAGCGAAATCAGCGCCGCCAGCAACGAGCAGGCATTAGGCGTGGCGCAGGTGGGCGAGGCGATTGTGCAAATGGATCAGACGACTCAGCAAAATTCTGCGCTGGTTCAGCAAAGCGCCGCCGAAGTCAGCAATCTGAGCTTCCAGGCTAACGAGCTGGTGAAAACGATTGCGGTGTTCCGTTTTTAATCAATCTATCCATTCTTCACATTCTGCCCATTCAGATCTGAGGGGGCTGGTGGGCGGTCATTGTTCCTCACCTAGCCGGCTTTTGCAGACGCATTGTCGCGCCGATTGAGCGCCAGTTGCAGCTGCGCGCGAGACAGGAACTTATGAAACGGCATGATGGTAAACAAGTAGACTCTTCCAAAGAGATTGTTGATGTTAACCAAGGTTGAAATCGTCACTTCCGATCCCGTCAGACTCGGTTGAATGCTGATCCAGATCCGAAAATTCAGATGCTTGTCGTCACCACCGACGACGACTTCAGTGCCCGTATTTGAAATAATCGGGAACACGTCAATCTTCCCCAGCCCGCGATCGCTAAAATCGACGCTTGCCTTTAGTCCGAACGGCGCCACGATTGCGTTACGCAAGGCCATCAGGCATCTGATCATGTGTGGCGGATGGGCGAACACGGCGCGCGCCGCTTGTTCGGCGTCGACGTAGATTTGATCTGCCTGACCGCAATAAGCATCGGCGAAATCGATGTGCGTCAATCCTGACGCACGAATTGCCGCCATCGGCGTGGGAATCTGCAAGACTTTGTTTGTCATGGGTAAGCTCTAAAAATGGTGAATGGTGAATGGTGAATGGTGAAAATCTTGAAAATAGACGGCTTCGATTTCTCTACTGTGGCGATGGTTTGCGGCCAACATAGATGAACGCTACGCCGAGTGCGAATTCACCGATAACCGCTACCAGTATGCCAAGCTGTGCGTGACCTGTCGTCAGCTCAACGATGCCAAGACAAGCCAGCGCAATGTTGGCAAAGATAAGCCCAGACACCATGGCCGAGCGCGCAGGAGATGGTTGCGCGGCTCTCGCTTGGAAGAGCATGATCCCGAGTCCCGCAAGTAGCGCGGCATTACGCCGGCCGACAAGACCCGTCGAGTACGAAAAGTCGACGCCCCAAGTTGACAGCAAGATATTGGGAGCCAATGCCCAAATAAGCGCAAGCGCGCAATAGACGAGCGCCGTGAAGAGAGCGAGGTTTCTAAAGTTCATGTGTATGTCTCAGGTGAAATTCCAATGTAATCGGTGCGGCAATAATTGCGGGCGCAATGCGGACCGCGGACCGCCTCAAAGCACATCGTTGTGGTTGCCATATTCATGTTCCTTACTTGATCCACGGATTGTCCGTCGACACCGTTGCGCCCAGCGCTTTAAGCATGTGGTTGAGGCCCAGGTAAGTCCGCTCAAAATACGGAATCTCGTCACGAAAACCGGTCATGTAGCGAGCGATCTTCCGCTGCTGCGTTGCCTCAAATGCGGGGTACGGCGAGCGGCTTGCGAAGTCGAAGCGCGAGGTGCGGAAAGGCGCGATCTGCCAAGCCTGCAACGGCGCCAGTGCAGGCATCAATTCCCGCGCAAATTCATCGACCGACAAATTCGGCGAGATCATGGCAAAGCCGACATAGTTGTCCCGCAACGCCTCGCAGTCGTCGCCGGGCCTGTGCCGCAGTAATGCACACCACGCCTTGGCCAGCGCTGCGGCAAAGGTGGGGGAAATCGTCTTGGTGCAGCCGAAGTCAACTACGCCGATGCGACCGTCCGCCAGGAACAGGAAATTGCCGGGATGCGGATCGGCATGCAAGCGCCCCCATACGAAGACGCTTTGCAAGAACCAATCCAATAGCAATTGCCCGGCGCGATCGCGCGCCTGCTGCGTCGGGTTCGTGGCCAGCCAGGCATCCAGATGCAGGCCGTCCAGCGCCTGCATCGTGAGCACGTGCCGCGTGCTGTGGCTGGCAATCGGTTGTGGGACAACGATTCCAGCTAACGACGCATGCGCGCCGAACCAGCGCAATTGATCCGCTTCGCGTGTGTAATCGACTTCTTCGACGAGTTTGTCTTCAATGTCGGCCATGAAGCGCTCGACGATTTCGCTCTCGGGCAGTAGATCGGTACTGAGTCGCAAGCCTTGCAGCAGGGTGCGGATCATTCGCATATCGACACCGATCGAGGTAGCGATGCCGGGATACTGTAGCTTCACGACCACCCGTTCGCCGCCGTGCAATTGCGCATGGTGTACCTGTCCCAGACTCGCAGCGGCAAAAGCCTGCGAGTCGAAGCACTGGAACAGCTGCTCTGCATCCCGCGCAAACTCTTGCCTGAAAACCCTGTGCACCAGCGCGCGATTGAGCGGCGTGGCTTGATGGAAGCCGCGCGTCAGTTGCAGACGCACGCCTTCGGGGAGCAATCCCGACTCCATGCTCAGCAGTTGCGAAGCCTTCAATGCCGTGCCCTTGAGCTGATTGAGCGCGCGAAACAGGATGCGTCCTAACTCGGCTTCGTGCCTTGCCTGCTGCGCTGCGGACGTTTCTTCGTCGGCGCGCCTGCGCGCAAGGTATCCCAGATGAGCGATGCCGGCTTGCGCGACAGCCAGGCCGGTGATCGCTCCCCTGGCAAGCGTGCCGGTAGAAAGTTTTTCGTTACGCGTCATGGCTAGCCATTGTCGGTTAACGCTTGAGCAGCGGACCGGCGAGCTGCACCAGGTCGAGCAAGGCCGAACCGTTTTGCATCAGGCGCGCGAGTTGGCTGCGCAACAGGAATCCGGCCAGATCCGACAATTTGTTGAGCAAGCCACTCTCCAGCGTTTGCACTAGTAGCGCCAGCGTCAAATCGACCAAGCGGGTGGTGTCGGCAAGTTGGTCCGAGCTATCGTTGAGCCAATACACGATCACGGCAAGCAAATAGTCCGCGAACAGGCCGCCGATGAGCGGCTTGAAGTCGCAAGGCGCAATGCCGCCGGCCGATTCGGCAGCATCGAGAAAGGCGACGATCTGTTGCTTGATGGCGAGCTTGCCCGGCAGCGCGTCGCCCATCATCAGCGTCGGCGACTTGCCCACCAACTCACGGGCGACGGCAACGAATTCACGATCTCCCAACAATATTTCCAGCAAGGCATCCACCAGGCGTTGCAAACGTTCTTGCAGCGTGTAACTGGCAAAGCCCTTGGTGTCGAGGGTGGCGGCAATGGCATCGTTGATCGATTGTTCGAAATACCCCAGCACCAACTTTTCCTTGGTGGGGAAGTATTTGTAGATCGTGGCATCGCCGATTCCAGCAGCGCGCGCAATCTGTTTCATGCTGGCGCTGTCGAAACCGTGTTCAGTCATCAAATCGACTGCGGCTTGCAAGATCAGGCGCAGGGTTTGTTGTTGCTTGGATTTTGTGGTCTTCATAAATATTTACTATCCTTTAAATACAAATATAACATGAATAAAAGATAGTAAATATATTAATTGGCGATTTCAGACTCCCGATACGCCTCCGCCGAGGTCAAGCAGTAAACGGATGATGGATGATGGCCGACGGACGACGGACGAATTGCCGCCGCTGTCGTCAGCGCCTGACGATCGCCATCCTTGACGGCGACATGCGCATGTTGAGGAGGTGAATGCTGGTGCAGCGCGCTCAGGCGTTGGCAGGACGAAGCTGATCGGCGGCAGCCCATGGCAGTAGTTTGCCAACGCGATTGCGCTGCGACACGATGATGGCGTGCTGATGCGCCGGATTGCCCTCGCGCATCTTAAAGGCGGGATCGCGGCAGTGCTCGCGATCCCGGTTGCAGAATTTGCTTAACTGTCGAAGTTCTCGACCAACTTGCGTTTGCCCAGCATGAAGGCATCGGCCACATGGCGCAGTGGCGACAGGTCGACGTCGGACTGGCCGCGCTTGATCAGGCCCGCGAAATGGCGGTACAGCGAAGGATATTCGCCTTCGTCGCCCAGTTGCTGCGCCAGCTCATTCAGCCACAGCCTGGCGCCGCCATCGGCCATGCGCAATACGCCTGCGTCGGTGGTGACGATGATGTCCCAGCTTTGCTGGCCGGTCTGACGCCAGTCAAATTGCGCATGCACGGCCAGGCCGTGGGCATCGGTGAAGCGTAAGTCGGCCGCAATCGGTGCGTCCCGATTGGCGGGAAACTCCAGCACGCCGGATTGCAAGAACATGGCATTGGGCAAAATTTCCGTGATGATCGACAGCGCATTGATGCCCGGATCGAACACCCCCAGGCCGCCCGCTTCCCAGATCCATTCCTGACCCGGATGCCAGTGGCGCACATCTTCCTTCCAGATGATCTCGACCTGACGCGGCGCATGCTTGGCCAGGAAGGATTTCATCACCTGCACGGCCGGCGCATGGCGCGAATGCCAGCTCGCCAACAAGCTCACGCCCTTGGACTGGGCCAGCTGTTCCAGGTGGATCACTTCAGATACGGTTGCACCGGGCGGCTTTTCCATGAACACATGCTTGCCTGCCGACAACGCGGCATGCGCCGCCTGATAGCGGTGCTGGGGCGGCATGCACAGCGCCACGGCTGCGATCTCTGGATGCTGCGCCAGCATCGCGTCAATCGACGCGAAACCTGGCAAGCCTGCTACCGTGGCATGGCGGCTGGCCGAGGCCAGCAACTGAAAGTCGCCGTTGGCGGCGATGGCGGGCAGATGCTGGTCGGTGGCAATCTTGCCGACGCCGACGATACCCAGTTTAATGGCGGACATTGATTCTCTTTCTTGAGGTGTCATGGGGACGTGCAATCTCACCAGCGCTGATGCACGAACGGGGCGATGCGTTGCTGGTAAATGGCACGCAAGGCATCCATGGTTTCCATGGGCAGGGCGGGCAAGCTGCTGGCCGCGCTGTTGGCCGCTCCCTGCTGCGCATTGCGGGCGCCGGGGATGACGGTGCTTACGCTGTCTTCCATCAAGATCCAGCGTAGCGCAAACTGTGCCATGGTGGCGTTTGCCGGCACCAGGCGACGGATTTCTTCCACCACCTCCAGGGCCACCTCATACGGCACGCCGGAGAAGGTTTCGCCCTTGTCGAAGGCTTCGCCATTGCGATTGAAGGCGCGATGGTCGTCGGCGGCAAAGGTGGTGGTGGCGCTCATCTTGCCCGTCAACACACCGGAGGCCAGCGGCACGCGCACGATCACGCCGATCTCGCGCTTTTTTGCCTCTGCAAAAAACAACTGGTTCGGACGCTGGCGGAAAATGTTGTAGATGATCTGGATCGACGCCACGTTCGGAAATTCGATCGCCTTCAAGGCTTCCTCGACCTTTTCCACCGACACGCCGTAATGCCGGATCTTGCCGGCCGTGACCATGCGGTCCATGATGTCGAATACTTCGGGACGGTAATACACCTCGGGCGGCGGGCAGTGCAGCTGCACCAGGTCCAGGCAATCGGTGTCCAGGTTGACCAGTGAGCGCTCCACAAAGGCCAGCAGGTTTTGCGCGTTGTAGCCGTCGGCCACATGCGGCGACAGGCGGCGGCCGGCCTTGGTCGCCACATAGGGCTTGGCGCCGCCGCGCTCCTTGAGCACCTCGGCAATGAAGCGCTCGGAGCGGCCATCGCCATAGACGTCGGCGGTATCGATAAAGTTGGTGCCGGCGTCGAGCGCCGCATGCAGGGCAGCCTTGGCGTCAGCGTTGCTGACGTCGCCCCAGGCGCCGCCGATGGCCCAGGCACCAAAGCCGATGTCGGAAATGCGGTGGCCGGTGCGACCAAATGAACGTTGTTTCATGTATTTACCTTGTGATCAGGGCATCAACTGCCCGCCGTTGACTTCGATGATTTGCCCGGTGATATAGCCCGACAGCGTTTCCGAGGCGAGAAATAAAAATGCGCCCACGCATTCCTGCGGCAGACCCGCGCGGCCCATGGGGATGGTGGCGCTTTGCGCGGCCATCATGTGTTCGGGGGTATCGCGCACGTGGAAGGGCGTCAAGATCAAACCGGGCGCCACCGCGTTGACACGGATCTTGTCGGCCACGAACTCCTTGGCCTGGCCGCGTGTGAGGTTGCTGACAAAGCTTTTCGCCGCCGCATACAGCACGGCGCCATTGCCGCCGCCATTTCTGCCGGCGATCGAGCTGGTGTTGATGATGAAGCCGCCGCCGGCTGCCTTGAGGTGCGGGTGGGCCGCGCTGCTGGCCTGCCATACCGATTTCGCATTCAGGTTCAGCACATCATCGAAATGCGCATCGGTCGCTTGCGTGGTCGGCACTCGGCCCAGCATGCTGCCGGCATTGTTGATGAGGCCATCCAGTCCGCCCAGCAGGCGCGCTGCTTCGTTCACCACGCGTGCCACAGTGCCAGGTTCAGACAGGTCACCCTGCAGCAAGCTGATCTGCTCGGGATACTGCACGCGCAGTGCCTCGGCTGCCTCCGGGCTGGCGTTGTAGTGCAGCGCCAGGCGCGCACCTTGCGCCGCAAAACCCAGTGCCACGGCTGCACCGATGCCAGTCGAGCCGCCCGTGATGAGGATGCGCTTGCCGGCCAAATCACCCAGCGTCATGTTTGCGGGTACTGCCATTGCGGTCATTGCGGTCATAGCTACTCCGGTCTCAATGTTGTTGTAGACAGGATCGTACTTGGGATGCGTGGCGCCGTGATAGGATTTGAGATGAGCCTGATTCATTGAAATACTGAGTAAAATTCATCTATGTCTGTTTTTGACCGCATCGAACTTGCCGACCTCCGGATTTTTCTCACCATCCTGCGCACGCGCAGCTTCAAGGCCGCCGCCATTCAGCTGGGCCTGACGCCATCGGCCGCCAGCCATGCCATGCGGCGCCTGGAAGAACGGCTGGGTGCCAAGCTGCTAAACCGCTCCAGCCGCGCCGTGGCGCCCACCGATACCGGCCTGGCGCTGGCGGCGCGCCTGGAAAAAGGCTTTGACACCATCGGCCATGCGCTGGCCGAGATCGACGCGCCGGGAGCAGGACGCTTCGGCGAGCTGCGCATCAATGTCTTCGCCGATGCGGCCCATCTGATGGTCGCCCCGGCGCTCCCCGAATTCGCCCGTCTGTGCCCGCACGTGAAGCTGACCGTGGTGGTGGAGGACCGCCCCATCGATATTGTGGCCGGCGGCTATGACGCCGGCATCCGCTATGGCGACTACGTACCGGAAGACATGATCGCGGTGCCCTTATCAGGCCCGCAGCGCTGGGTGGTGGTGGGCTCACCCGCTTATCTGGAGCGCCATGGCGTGCCGCAACAGCTGGAGGACCTGGCTCAGCACCGCTGTTTGCAATTACTGCTGGGAGACAATTCCAGTTATCGCTGGGAGCTCACTAGTGCAGCCAGCGACCAGAAGCAGGCCAAGCGCGGCATTCGCGTGCCGGGCCTGATCACCATCAATGACACCGCCACCACGATCGCCGCCGCCAAGGCCGGCGTGGGCCTGGGCTATCTGCTGGAAAGCCGCATCGCCCAGGAATTGGCCGAAGGCAGCCTGCGCGTGGTGCTGGACGAGCACGCAGCGCGGGGCGAGCCTTTCCACATGTATTACAGCAGCCGGCGCCACAACCACCCGGCCTTGAGAACGCTGGTGGACATCATCCGGCACCAGCAGTCACTGGACGCGTTGCGCTAGTCGCTCATTGCCATGCCAATATGGCAATAATCGTTGACCTCATTTTTCTCAACAGCTATTCTTTGCGGGTCCCCGAAAAAGAGGGGGCCGGGTTTGACGACCTGTTCCATTTGGACGGTAAAAGGCCGCGAATTTTTGCGGCCTTTTGCTCTGCCTTTGCACGCCCCTATGGCGGGCCTTGGCAGGGATACCTTCGGGTATGCCGGTTTTGTCTGAATGGCCGGTTCGTCAACCCTGTCTTGTGCCCGCCACCCTCGTCTGGCGAGGAGTTTGCGGGTTTCATTCTCGCAAACTATGGAGGTTTCATGAGTGACAGCCACACCGATTCTCGTCGTGCCGGTAGCAGATCCGGGCATGCCACAACTACCCATCAAGATTTTCATTGGATCGAAGGCTCGGCGCGGCATACGCCCTATGCCGACTTTCTCGAACTCACGCTCGACATCACCGCTGGTCTGCATACCTGTCAGCAAATTGTGTACACCAGCGAGCTTGAACGCGCGGCTAATGCCGATGCTGATCCTGGTCAGATGGCGGCTGTGGCTGTGGGCATTGTTGAGACTGATCAGCTGAAGCGTTTGTGTATTGCTTCGACGCGATTGTTGCGGGCTGAGGCTAGGCGGCGGATTGAGGAGTTGAATGAGTTTTTGGAGAAGGCGAGTTAGGACGTGGAATTGTTTTCTTGATTGCGAGGAGCTGCCGCTGGGTTTGCTTGTTGTGGGGACTGTGCGGTAGCGACGAATCGCAACCAATTCCGGAAACGATTCGATCTGTTCGGAAGGGTCGGGATGAATCAGGTAAAT
>Ga0302155_10000054_pt1 | contig 96844 bp, 77 predicted proteins | sample I_Bog_N3_1_FD_193508 | JGI IMG/M metagenome (GOLD analysis project Ga0302155, IMG submission 193508) | Peat permafrost microbial communities from Stordalen Mire near Abisko, Sweden - I_Bog_N3_1 | ecosystem: Environmental > Terrestrial > Soil > Wetlands > Peat | place: Sweden: Abisko, Stordalen... | reverse complement strand
ACATTGCTGTACGCGAGCCTTGGTACATTGCGTAACAGCTCGGCGTCGGACTTCACGATCGAAACAGGCACTGGTGTTGCTGGTCAGAACATGAATGCACTGTACTTCGGCGTGAGCCACTCGTTCTGATCGTATGAGGATCCGATTGTGACGAGTCGCAATGCAGAGTAAGCTGTAGGCACGAAAAAAGAAGGCAAGTTCAGGCTTGCCTTCTTTCATTTTTGCAAGCCTGATCAATTCATTACGGGGATGGTATTCCATGCAAGCAAGCCTGATCGTCGACGGTAAAAATGAACTCGGCGAGTGCGCCATCTGGTGCGATCGTACGCAGTCGCTCTACTGGACGGACATTCACGCATCGACCTTGTGGAATTATTCTCCAGCCCAGCGCAGCACGCGCAATTGGCGCATGCCGGAGCGTCTGGCGGTGTTTGCCTTGACGGCACAGCCGAATCGCTTGCTGATCGGATTGGCGTCGCAGTTGGCGTTTTTCGATCTCGAGAGCGGTGCGGTGACAACGATCTGCGCCGTGGAAGAAGACTTGCCGACGACGCGTCTGAATGACGGCCGTTGTGATCGTCAGGGCCGCTTTGTCTTTGGCACGCTCAACGAAGATGCGGGGCGTGCGCCGATCGGCAGTTTTTATCGCCTCAATGGCGACTTGACGTTGCAACGTCTACCGCTGCCGGGGGTGGCGATTTCCAATAGCATCTGTTTCAGCCCGGATGGCAGCCGTATGTATTACTGCGATACGCTGCAGAAAAATATCATGTGCTGTGATTATGATGTCGCCAGCGGTGACATCGGTAATGCGCGCGTGTTTGTGGATTTGCATGACGCCGCGGGTGGCCCGGACGGTTCTGCCATCGATAGTCAGGGCTATTTGTGGAATGCGCAATGGGGTGGCGCGCGCGTGGCGCGCTATGCACCTGATGGCACTTTTGAACGCAGCGTAGCGGTACCGGTATCTCAACCAAGTTGTCCAGCTTTCGGCGGCCCGGATTTGACTACCTTGTTCGTCACCACGGCATATGAGGGCATGGGGGCAACTGCACGCGCCAATGAAGTGCTGGCGGGCGGCTTGTTTGCCGCCGCGCTCGATGGTATTCGTGGCTTGCCGGAGCAGCGCTTTTTAGCTTGAAGCAGATTTTTTGATCGACCTAAAACGCCCAGCCTTTACAGCTGGGCGTTGTTTTTGTCGCGCCAGATTGTTAGGCCGCAGTGAGCTGTCGTAGCGCTGCATCCACTTCGTTGATGACACTGTCCCAGTCACCTCGCGCAGGCTGGCGGAAGATGCGCATGCTGGGATACCAGGGCGTGTCATTGCGCTGCAGCTGCCAGCGCCAGCAGCTGTTGTAACGGTTGAGCAGCCACACTGGTTTGCCCAAGGCGCCAGCCAGATGCGCAACGGCAGTGTCGACCGAAATGACCAGGTCGAGGTTGTCGATCAATGCTGCGGTATCCGAAAAATCGTTCAGGCTGGATGAGAAATCAGTCACCTGCGATGACTGCGGATGGACGTGCAACTGCTCGCAGGCTGCAGCGCCCAGTTGCAGGGAGTAGAAGTCGGCCTGCACATCGTTGAGCAAGGCGGCCATGGCGGAGAACGATAGCGAGCGTTCAGCGTCCAGGCGTATTGTCGCGGCCAGCTCATTACGTGGATTGCTGCCGGCCCAGACCAGGCCGACGCGCAATTTTCCGCTAGCGGGCAGCTGCTGTTTCCAGTTGGCGGCCTTGCGCTGATCGGCCCACAGATACGGCTCGTGCGCAATTGCGGCGGCCGAGAAAGTGGAGTAGGCCAGCGGCAAACTCATCAAAGGACAATGCAAGTCGGTAGGCGGGGCAAAGTCGTCGTTGCTGATCACGCCGCCGACGCCGGACAGGTTTGCCAACAGGCTTTTGAGCGCGGCGGGAACCTGCAAGACCACGCGTGCTCCGTGTTGCGCTAGCAGCGGCGCATAGCGTGCAAACTGAATGGTGTCGCCGAAACCTTGTTCTGCATGCAGCAAAATGGTCTTGCCAGCCAAGGCTTGCTCGCCCAGCCATAGCGGCTGGCTGAAGTAACGCTGCTCGGCCTTCATTTGTTCGCCTTGCCAACGCGTCTCGTATTGGCGCCAGCCGTCGGCGAAGTTGCCCAGCTTGAGATGGCACAGCGCGCTGTTCCATTGCGCCGACACAAAATGCTCATTGTCTTGCGGCAGCTTGGCAAAATCGCTGAGCGCTTCTGCGCAGTGCTGCATCTCGGCCAGTGTCACGGCCCGGTTGTACAGCGCGTCGGGATAGTCGGGCATGATTTGCAAGGCGCGCTCGTAGGCAGCCAAGGCCGGCTCCAGTTGGCCGTTGCCGGCCAGCAGGGTGGCGCGATTGACGATGGCTTCGATGAAGTCGGGTTCGATCGCAAGCGCGCGCTCATACGCGGCCAAGGCTTCGTCGCCACGATCAAATGCTTTGAGCGTGTTGGCGAGATTGAACCAGGCTTCGCGATACTCGGGATCGGCTTCGACGGCGCGCTCATAGCAGTTCAGGGAGTCACTGAGACGGCCCAGGTCGTTGAGACAATTGCCTTCCTTGAGCCAGGCGCCGGCATGGCCGGGTTGTGCTGCGCGTAGCCGTTTGTAGCAATCCAGCGCTTCCATATAGCGCTGCAACTGACGCAAGACGTTACCACGCCGAAACAAGGCATCGCCGAAATCAGACTTCAGTGCCAGTACCAGGTCATAGGCACGTAGCGCTTCGCTGTAGCGCTGCAGATCTTCCAGCGCAGTGGCGCGGTCGAATTGCGCGTCAACGTGGGCCGGATTGACCTGCAGGGCAGCATCAATCAGTTCTACCGCCCTGGCCGGGTTGTGCTTGTGCAGTTCGAGCATGCCCAGTAAATAGAGCGCCTGAAAATGCTTGGGCACTTTTGCCAGCACTTTCTTGTACAGGATTTCTGCTTGCTCGTATTCGCCGCGCTGATGGCGTGCGACGGCTTGTTGAATTTGCGCGGCAATGGCGGGGTTTTGCTGATTGGGACGCATAGAGTCTGCTGGCTGGTCTGGACTGGAATTTGCCGATGCTACACAAAAAATCTCCCGCCATGTCGGAAATTCGTGAGCCACTTCAGCGAGAAAAGACGTTTTCTTTTACACTCCGAGAGCCAAAATCAATTTCTACTATGGAGCTTTGCCATGACCTATGCGATCCCAGCCCCCGTTGTTACCACGGTCCCCGTGGTCGGTGGCGATCCTTTTCCTGTGCGCCGTATCTATTGCGTTGGCCGCAACTATGCGGCTCACGCACGTGAAATGGGTCATGATCCCAGTCGCGAACCGCCATTCTTCTTCATGAAGCCGAGCGACGCTATCGTGCCGACCGGTAGTGCGGTGCCTTACCCGAGCAAAACCAATGACTATCAGCATGAAATCGAGCTGGTGGTGGCACTCGGCAAGGGCGGTCGCGATGTCTCGGTCGAGCAGGCGCTGGAACTGGTGTTTGGTTATGCTGTCGGTCTGGATATGACGCGTCGCGATTTGCAAAGCGAAGCCAAGAAGCTGGCGCGGCCGTGGGACATGGGTAAGGGCTTCGATCATTCGGCGCCGTGTGCACCGCTGGTGCCGGTGGCGCAATCTGGTCACCCCGAGAAAGGCGCAATCTGGCTTAAGGTCAATGGTGAAGTGCGCCAGCAGGGCGATCTGTCGGATCTGATCTGGAGCGTGGCCGAAACCATTGCCTACCTCTCGGGTCTGGTCGAGCTGTTCCCAGGCGACTTGATTTATACCGGTACTCCCGAAGGTGTCGGTGCGCTGGTCAAGGGTGACAAGTTGCAAGGTCACGTGGATGGCTTGCCGTCGCTTGATATCACCATCGTTTAAGTACGCGAGCGCTTCGACAATGCCCGTCGGCCAGGCGGGTGTTGTTGTTTTTGCGGCATTTTTCTTGTCGCTTTCGATCCGCCAGCGTATGTGACATGAAACTGTCACGGATTGAAATAGCGGAGCGGCGTATAATAACCGCTTGTCAGGCAGTTTCTGCTGGGCAATCTCTAGCCGCGGACCCTCTTTACTTGTGCAGATTCTTTGCATATTGGTCGCGCGTACTATGTCAAACATCCGTTTTTACTGAAAGCAACAGAGCCTCTTCGCGAATGTGTCAGCCGCAATCTGCTGTGCAGAACATTGTGTCGATTCACGCAGGGTTCGCCTTAAACCATGCCTGAGCAATTGCCTGAAACTGCAACAACGCCTGTCGTCCGCTTCGAGGACTTCGGCCTTTCCCCTGACATCCTCAAAGCGTTGTCGGCGCAGGGCTATATCCATCCGACGCCGATTCAGGCCCAGGCGATTCCCGTGGTGCTGCAAGGGCGTGATGTCATGGGCGCGGCCCAGACCGGTACCGGCAAGACGGCCGGTTTCTCCTTGCCTATCATTCAGTTGCTGCTGGCGCACGCTAGCAGCAGCATGTCGCCTGCGCGCCATCCGGTGCGCGCGCTGATCTTGACGCCGACCCGCGAGTTGGCTGATCAGGTGGCTGAAAACGTCAAGGCGTATTCGCGCTTCACGTCGTTGCGTTCGACCGTGGTGTTTGGGGGTGTCGATATGACGCCGCAGACGACCACCCTGCGCGCTGGTGTGGAAATCGTGATTGCTACCCCAGGTCGTTTGTTAGACCACGTTCAGCAAAAGACCGTCAATTTGTCGCAGACGCAGATCCTGGTGATGGACGAAGCCGATCGCATGCTGGATATGGGTTTCTTGCCAGATTTGCAACGCATCATCAATTTGTTGCCCAAGCAACGTCAGAATTTGATGTTCTCTGCGACCTTTTCGCAAGAAATCAAGAAGTTGGCCGGCAGTTTCCTGAATAATCCGGTCACCATCGAAGTGGCGCGCAGCAATGCCACCGCTGATGGCGTGACGCAGACCATTTACAAAGTCGACGAAGACAGCAAGAGCGAGGCCGTTGCGCATATCATCCGCCAGCGCCAGCTCAAGCAGGTGATTGTGTTTTCCAATACCAAGATCGGCGCCTCCAAACTGGCGCGACAGCTGGAAAACGATGGCGTCAAAGCTTCTGCCATCCATGGCGACAAGACGCAGGGCGAGCGCATGGCGGCACTGGAAGCCTTCAAGCAAGGTCAGCTTGAAGTGCTGGTGGCAACCGACGTGGCCGCACGCGGCCTGGACATTGCCGAGCTGCCTTGTGTCATTAACATCGACTTGCCTTATAACGCGGAAGACTATGTCCACCGCATCGGCCGCACCGGTCGCGCCGGTGCTTCCGGTGATGCAATTTCCTTGTTCAGCGACAAGGATGAACGTCTGCTGGTTGATATTGAGAAGTTAATCAAGGTCAAGTTTGTACGCTCCGAGCTGGTTGGTTTTGTGCCGCGCCAGCGTGCTGAGCGTGGAGAACGCGGTGAGCGCGGTGAGCGTGGCGCCAGGACCGAACGCACGGCTGAACGCGGCGATCGTACAGAGCGCGCCGATGCGCCACGTGAAACTCAGTCTTATGGACGCAGCAGCGCTGGTGCGTCGCGCAAGGAAAAAATCGACCCCTGGTTCCTCAAGCCCTATGAACCCAGCATCAGTGCAGTCGATAGCCATGCAGTCGTGGCAGCGGCCACGCCAAGTGCCGGAAAACCACCGAAACACAAGGTGGCGGCTTTGCTGGGCGGCGTGCCCAAGCGCTGAGTCAGCGACGGCAGCTGTCAATCGGGTGACGGCAACTGTTCTATCTTGCGCTGCCAGGCCGGTGGCGCTTGTTCCCAAAACGCGGCGACTGAGGTCGCCGTTGTCATTTCCAGACCCAGAAAAGTGGCGGCATTTTGCAGTGCCAGGAGTGGCTGTGTCAGGTCCAGTGCCTGTGCGCCATTTTGTTTGGACAATTTTTCACCATCGACGCCATTGACCAACGGCACGTGCAGGTAAGCCGGGGTCGGATAGCCGAGCAGGCGCTGCAAATAAATCTGCCGCGCGGTCGAGTCCAGCAGGTCGGCGCCGCGCACGATGTGGGTCACGCCTTGTGCCGCATCATCAACCACGACGGCTAGCTGATAAGCCCAGAAGCCATCAGCGCGCTTGAGCACGAAGTCGCCCACTTCGGTGACCAGATGCTGCGTTTGCCGACCCAGCCAGCGATCATCGAAAGCGATCCATTCCTGTGCCTGTTGGTCGCTATCGGGTACGCGCAGACGCAAGGCCCGCGCCACTTTGCCGGCGGGCATGCCGTGTCGGCAGTGGCCTGGATAGATGACGGCGCCATCGGCTGCCAGTCCCAGGCGCGAATCAGCGATTTCCTTGCGTGAGCAGGCGCAGGGGTAGACCTGTTTGCCAAGTTGTTCGCAGGCGTTTTGGTAGTGTTGCTTGCGGGTGCTTTGCACGATGACCGGGCCATCCCAGTGCATGCCGAGCGCTTGCAGGGCAATCAGGAAAGCATCGGCGGCGCCGGCGACGGTGCGCGTTTCATCGACGTCTTCAATACGCAGCAGCCAACGTCCATGGTGTACGCGCGCATCCAGATAGCTGGCCAATGCAGCCGCCAGCGAGCCGGCGTGCAGCGGCCCGGAAGGCGAAGGCGCGAAGCGGCCGACGTAGGAAGACTGGTAAGGCGAGGCGCTCATGGATAGTCAATAAACGGAGGATGCGAGGCTGAATTGTTCCGTTTTCGTGAATGAAATATCTTCATGGTGGGGCTTATTATAGGTAAAGCGAGAGGATATAGTGTGGAGCTGGCGTTGAGCCGTTGTCTTGTCGCTATCTTGATCTTGATTTTGAATTTGCGCTTCCCTCTCACTTCAACAAGGAAATTACCATGAGCAAAATCGCTATTGTTTATCATTCGGGTTACGGTCATACCAAAAAACAGGCAGAAGCCGTCCATGCGGGAGCTGCTGCTGTCGGTGTCAGCGCCGAACTGATTGCCATCAGCACCGAAGGCACGATTAGCGATGCGGATTGGGCGGCGCTGGATGCAGCTGACGCCATCATTTTCGGTTCGCCAACCTATATGGGTTCGGTTTCCTGGCAATTCAAGAAATTTGCCGATGCCAGCTCCAAGCCCTGGTTTTCTCAGAAATGGAAAGATAAGATCGGTGCTGGATTCACCAACTCGGCAACCATGAACGGGGATAAGTTGTCGACATTGCATTATCTGTTCACGCTGGGAATGCAACACAGCATGATCTGGGTCGGTACCGGCTTGATGCCGTCCAATTCCAAGGCTGCACAACGCAACGATATCAATTTCGTTGGTTCCTTCAGTGGTCTGATGGCACAAAGTCCATCGGACTCTTCGCCGGAAGAGGGGCCGCTACCGGGCGATCTGGAAACTGCCAAGCTATTTGGCAAGCGTGTGGCTGAAACAACGCTACAGTTCAAGAAATAAATCGTCAGGCGCATAAAAAAGCCCACCTTCATGGTGGGCTTTGCGTATCAGATGCTTAAAACCAGTCAGGCTGCCGTTGTGGCTGCTACTGCTGTTGTCGCTGATTCCGGCGCGCAGTGCGGGCAGGATTTGCCGGGTACATAGGCGGGCGACAATTGTTCGCGTGGCGTCACCACTGCACGGCAGGCGAAGCATTGGGCGGTGGCGGTTTCTTCCAGTTGCGGATTGAGCGCAGTACGATAGTCGAAGACAAAGCAGTCGCCCTGATAATGCGCGCCGCCGACTTCCTCGAAATACTTGAGAATGCCGCCTTCAAGCTGGTAGACGCTGTCGTAACCGATATTTTGCATGTGGATTGCGGCTTTTTCGCAACGGATGCCGCCGGTGCAGAAGGTCACCACGGTCTTGTCGTTTAGCTCTTCCTTGTGTTGCTGGATGACTTGCGGAAACTCGGTGAATTTATTGATGCGATAGTCGATGGTGTTTTCAAAGGTGCCGACATCGACTTCAAAGGCATTGCGTGTATCGACCATGACCACCGGCTTGCCGTTGTCGTCATGTCCTTGGTCCAACCAGCGTTTGAGGGTGACGGCGCCGACGAAGGGCGCGCGGCCTTCTTCTGGCTTGATCAGCGGATGCTTCATGGTGATGATCTCAGCCTTGAGTTTCACCAGCATGCGGTTGAATGGCTGTTTCTCGGAATAGCTTTCCTTCACGACAATGTCGGTGAAGCGGGCGTCAGCGCGCAGCCAGCCCAAAAAGGCGTCAATGTCCGCACGTTTGCCTGCCAGAAATAAATTGATGCCTTCTGGGCTGAGGATCACGGTACCGCGAAGCTTGTGTTTTTGGCAAAACTCGAGGAACAAGGGCCGCTTTTCAACCGTATCATCAAAAGTGATGAATTTGTAAGCAGCAATGTTGACGTAGGAGTTGACGTCAGAATAAAGGGTGTTCTGTTGCATGGTGAAAATGCCTAAGCCTTTGAATTGACTGCATTATAAACTTCTTGCACGGGCTTACCGAGAAACTGCAGCTATTCCGCTGACAATTTGTGCCAAGCCTGATGTAGATCAAGTCGCTCAAGTTGATGCCGGTTCGCATTGCATTGACCCTACAATTCGCAAATTACAGAAAGCGCTTACACATAGCACGGTAAAATATCGCCCTATGACTACACCGCAATTTGTACATCTCCGGCTTCATTCCGAGTATTCCATCGTCGACGGCCTGGTTCGTATCGACGACGTTGTTAAAGCCGCCGCCAAGGATGGCCAGGCGGCCTTGGCCATCACTGATCTGGGCAATCTGTTTGGCATGGTCAAGTTTTACAAGGCAGCGCGCGGCAAGGGTGTCAAGCCGATTGCCGGCTGTGACGTCTGGATCAGCAATGACGATGACCGCGATAAGCCCTCGCGTCTATTGTTGCTGGTCAAAAATCACCACGGTTACTTGCAGTTGTGTGAGCTGCTGAGCAAGGCGTGGTTGACCAATTTGCATCGCGGGCGCGCCGAGATTCGTCCTGAGTGGCTGGCGCAGTTACGTCATGAGGCTGGCGGCAATGGCTTGATTGCCTTGTCGGGAGCGCATTTCGGTGATGTCGGCATCGCCATTGAAAATGGCAACGTGGCAGCCGCCGAGCTTTGTGCACGGCGCTGGAGCGAGATTTTTCCCGGGGCTTTTTATCTGGAAATTCAGCGCTTCAACCAGCCCAACATGGAGTTGCAGGTGCGGCAGTCGGTTGCTTTGGCGGCGCGCATGCAATTGCCTGTGGTGGCAACCCATCCTATCCAGTTCCAGTCGCAGGAAGAATTTATTGCGCACGAAGCGCGCACTTGTATCGCCGAGGGCGAAATCCTGGCCAACGCGCGTCGTGTCAAACGCTTCAACGAACAGCAGAATTTCAAAACCCAGGACGAAATGTTGGCCTTGTTTGCCGACTTGCCGGGGGCGGTGCAAAACACCATAGAAATCGCCAAGCGCTGCAGCCTGACGCTGACGCTGGGCAAGCCGCAATTGCCCAATTTCCCGACGCCGGATGGCATGACCATCGACGACTTCCTGATGTCAGAAACCAAAATCGGTCTGGAAGCGCGGCTCAAGCATCTCTACCCGGACGAGGCGCGACGCGAAAAAGAGCGCCCACGTTACGAGGCCCGCCTGCAGTTCGAGAACGACACAATCGTCAAGATGAAATTCCCAGGCTACTTCCTGATCGTGGCCGACTTTATCCAGTGGGCCAAGAACAACGGCGTGCCGGTCGGTCCGGGACGGGGCTCAGGCGCCGGCTCGCTGGTGGCGTATTCGCTGTCCATTACCGATCTTGATCCGCTGGCCTATAACCTGCTGTTCGAACGTTTCCTCAATCCTGAGCGGGTTTCGATGCCCGACTTCGATATCGATTTTTGCCAGGAAGGGCGTGATCGCGTCATTCAATACGTCAAGGATCGCTACGGCAAGGAGGCGGTCTCGCAGATCGCCACTTTCGGTACCATGGCGGCCAAGGGCGCGGTGCGCGACGTTGGCCGCGTGCTTGACTTGGGCTATAACTTTTGCGACGGTATTTCCAAGCTGATTCCGTTCAAGCCGGGCAAGCTGGTGACGCTGGCCGACGCCATCGAGGAAGAACCGTTGCTCAAGGAGCGGCTAGAGAACGAAGAAGAAGTCAAACAATTGCTGAACCTGGCGCAGCAGGTCGAAGGCATTGCCCGTAACATCGGCATGCACGCCGGAGGGGTGCTGATTGCACCCGGTAAGTTGACTGATTTTTGCCCGCTCTATACACAGGGCGGCGATGCCGGTGTCGTTTCGCAGTACGACAAGGACGATGTGGAAGCTGTCGGCTTGGTCAAGTTCGACTTTCTGGGCCTGACCACGCTGACCATTCTCGATCGCGCAGTGCGCTACATCAAGCAGCTTGATCCGAACATGGCCGATTTTGACCTGGCCAGTTTGCCGCTCAATGATCGTGCCTCTTACGACCTGCTGACCAAGGCCAAGACGGTTGCTGTGTTCCAGCTGGAAAGCCGCGGCATGCAAGGCATGCTCAAAGACGCGCGGCCGGACCGCTTTGAAGACATTATCGCGCTGGTGGCGCTGTATCGTCCGGGGCCGATGGATCTGATTCCTGATTTCTGCAAACGTAAGCACGGCGAAAAATTCGACTATCCCGACCCACGCACCGAAGGCATTCTTTCTGAAACCTACGGCATCATGGTGTATCAGGAGCAGGTGATGCAGATGGCGCAGGTGGTTGGCGGCTACTCATTGGGCGGCGCCGACTTGCTGCGACGCGCGATGGGTAAGAAGAAGGCCGAGGAAATGGCCGAGCATCGCCAGATTTTCCGTGAAGGCGCTGCCAAGGATGGCTTGTCACAGGAAAAAGCGGACGAAATTTTCGACTTGATGGAAAAATTCGCCGGCTATGGCTTCAACAAGTCACACGCCGCTGCCTATGCTTTGTTGTCCTATCACACCGCCTACCTCAAGGCACATCACCCGGCAGCGTTCATGGCAGCCAACTTGTCGCTGGCCATGGATGACACGGAAAAAATCAAGATTCTGGTGGAAGATGCGCTCGATGTCTGCTCTCTGAGCCTGTTGCCGCCGGATATCAATCTGTCCGACTACCGCTTCACGCCGGTCGGCGAACCCGGCAAAAAAGCCCTGCAGATCCGCTACGGTCTAGGCGCAGTCAAGGGCTCGGGGCAGAGCGCCATCGAAGCCATCATCGCCGCGCGTGGCGATGGTCCATTCAAGGATTTGTTTGACTTCGCCAAGCGCGTGGACAAGCGTCAGATCAACCGGCGCACGGTTGATTCGTTGATTCGTGCGGGCGCCTTCGATTGCTTCGGCGTTGATCGTGCGATTTTGCAAGCGACGGTCGGATTGGCGTGGGAAAACGCCGAGCAGTTGGACGCGGCGGCCAATCAGGTCAGTCTGTTCGGCGGTGATGATAGCGATCTGGAAACACCGCTGGAATATGTGCAAGTGCGTCCGTGGAGCGACAAGCAGCGTCTCACCGAAGAAAAGACGGCGCTTGGTTTCTATCTTTCCGGTCATCTGTTCGATGCCTACGAAAAAGAAGTCCGCCAGTTCGTGCGCACCAAAATTGCTAAACTTGAACCATCGCGTGACCCGCGTTCGCTGGCCGGCATCATCGTCGGTATCCGGGTCCAGATGACCCAGCGCGGCAAGTTGCTCATTGTCTCTCTCGATGATGGTAGTGGCGTGGCCGATGTGACGGTCTATGGCGAATTGTTCGAGCCCAACAAAGCCTATTTCAAGGAAGACGAATTATTGATCGTGCAGGGCAAGGTCTCGGAAGACCGTTTCAGCGGCGGTTTGCGCATCTCGGCTGAAAAGGTCATGGATATCGGCGCGGCACGGATCCAGTATGGACAACGTGTGGTGGTGTCGCTCTCCAAGGGGGTGGATCCGGCGCATTTGCGCGATACGTTGTCGGCCTATCGGCAGCCTCAAGGATTGCCGTTTGTCATGAAGTATGTACAATCCGGCGTCGGTTGCGAAGTGATGCTGGGCGATGCCTGGCGCGTGGTACCCAGCGATGGTTTGCAAGTGTCGCTGCGGGAGTCGTTTGGGCAGGAAGCCGTTGTCGTTGAATACTAATAAATCGGAAATCGTCGATCGATTACCGAATAATGGATGACCGCTAGCATCGGTCAGGGGGTATGGATTTGGAACAAAATATGATTGATGGTGCGCTAGCCCCGGAGCAGACTTTGCACATCGCATTCGGTGTGGATAGCAGCTATTTTCGTGGGATGGGAGTGGCGATCGCCTCCGTCATCAAGAACAATCCCGAGATGCATTTCGTGTTTCACGTTTTTGCGTTTTCAGTCTCGGACGATAGTCGCCGCCGGCTTGCTCTGTTGCAGACGCAATATGCAATCGAGATCAATATCCATGTCTTGAGTCCTCATGCGCTCGACGAATTCAGAGGTTTCCCTTGCTTTGCGCAACATCATCTGGGTACGTTTATTCGCTTGTTGATTCCTGATCTGCTCAAGGGCATTGCCAAACGCGTGCTTTATCTGGATGCCGACTTGCTGTGCCTTGGCCGCATGAACGAACTACTCAGTATGGACATTGACGGCTGTGTCGCCGCTGCCGTGCAGGACCAGGCCGATACTACTGCGGCTACACAGATCGCTGCCTTGCATTTGCCGGTACCTGAATATTTCAATGCCGGCGTCATGTACATCAATGTTGATAATTGGGTGGCGCATGACACGCAAGTCAAGGCGCTGACCGTGCTGTCGTCGCAACAATTGCTGTTTGCCGATCAGGATGCGCTCAATATCGCCTTGAATGGTCATATTAAATTCATTGGCGACAAATGGAATTACCGCTACCACCTGGTGCAATTTCTGAGTCACGGACATCACCTGCTGGCGGTGTCAGATCCGGTCGTATTCATGCATTTTACTGGTCCGGTCAAGCCTTGGCACGATTGGTGTTTGCACGAGGCAAAGAGCGTATTTATCGGCTATCAAAATCTTTCTTCTTGGGCTGACGTGGCACTCGATCGGCCGCATAGCGTGAGGGAGTTGAAGTTGTTTTCAAAGTTTCTTGTCAAGCAGGGCAGGATCATGGAAGGGATTTTCTGGCACGTCGGGTATTTATGGAAACGCGCCAGGATGCATGGAAAAAAATAAGATTTTTCATTTTTTTTGAAGATGAAGACCAAACAAAATGTTGATGGTAGGCGTTAGGACGCAGGCGGTATACCTCGGCAAGGACGGCAAGGTTTTGTCAATGAGAGGTTGGACTGTGTAGCCGGTTTTGCACAGGGTGATGTATTGTCATACTAGGAGTTTTGATTGAATTATATGAAGCTGCCAGTGATTATTCTGGTGACCTTGTTTTATGCGCTCGCTTTGGTGGTAGATCGTTCGGCGGGCGTGTTGTACACCCTATTATTATTGGTGGCATTAACTGCAATCGTAGTGCGAGCCAAACCTGAGGGGAAGTCTTTTATCTGCCTGGTCAAGGAATACTGGCCACTCATGCTGGCCATGGCGGCGCCATTGATTGCTGTTTTCATACGCCAACTGGTGATGGGGACTTTCTCGCACAGAAGTTATGACTCACAGTCGCGGCTGGCCATGTTTACCTTGGTTTTCTGGGTAATGCTGTTGGTACCGCTCAAGCACATCAGATGGGTGCAGTTGGGATGGGTGGTAGGTGTGCTGTTGTCGGCAGTCAAGATATACGAGCTTACCAAGGGTGGTAACACACGTTACTCCACGGATTTCCTTCCTATCATCACATTTGCAGAGCTGATTTTGCTCATGGCGGTCTTTACTGCGTTTTCGATTTCCTGGGACAAATCTCGCGCCAAATTGCTGGCTGGCTTGAAGTTGCTGATATTGGGCGTGGGTATGTATGCCGCCTATTTGTCGCAGTCGCGTGGGGTATGGGCAACGATTCCGGTGTTTGCCATCATTGCCTGCATTAGTGTCAAAAGCGTATCGACGAAGCATAAAATTGGCGTGGCCGTGCTGTTTGCTGTTTGTCTCGGAGCGCTTTTTTGTCACAGCGATATTCTGAAGGAACGAGTTGATGTCGCAGAAAGCGATATTCACCAATATTTGACTGGTAGCAAGCTTGATACTTCTCTGGGTACGCGCTTTCAACTGTGGCATGGATCCTGGATATTGTTCAAGGAAAATCCCTTGGTCGGCGTTGGTATGGAAGGTTTTCGCGACGCGATAGAAGAGCTGGCCGAGCGCGATATCATCACTGCCGGTTCGGCTACCTATGCCCATTCTCACAATGAAATCTTATTCATGATGGTGCGCTTGGGGGTCTTCGGATTAGCGGCGATTCTGGCGGTTTATTTTGTCCCGGCTTTCTATTTTTTCAGGGAGATGCGCCATCCCGATCATGAAATCAGAGCGGCTGCTTCGATGGGGGCCGCGGTATCGCTGGGATTTTTCACGTTGGGATTGGTGGATGTCGTCTTCTTGTGGTGGGAGAGTTATCCCTACTATGCGATTAGCATTGCGCTTTTCCTTGCCTATATCATCAAACGAAAAAATGCCCTGGCGCAGCAAGCGGCAGGGCAGCAAATATTGGATTGATTCCGAGTGAGTCGGGGGGGGGGGCTAGCGTGCTCCCTCATTCGACTTGCATGATCAGCCGTCGGTCTGTTTCTGATTGATCCAACCCTGCACCACTTCCATTACCGCAGCCGGGGTAATCGCGCGCATGCAATCGCAGGTCATCTTGTCGCGGCTGCTGCAGCCCCGGCAGCCGCTTTCGGCCAGACATAGATTGCTGGCGCGGCGGCCGATTGCGGCCCAACGGCCGGGATGCATCGGCCGGGTCGGTGGATACAGCCCCAGAGTACGCTGGCCGATCGCCGCCGACAAGTGCACGGGACCGGTGCCGCTGGCGATGAGGCCGTCAGCCTGATGGATGAAGCAGGTCAGTTCGGCCAAACTTTGTTTACCGCAGATGTTGCTGACGTTGGGTAGAGCCAACAGTTCAGCCGCATTTTCCTGCAACCATTCTCCTTCTTTCGGACTACCTGTCAGCCAGACGTGCACCTTGCTTTGCTTGCCGAGTTCCTGCGCCAGCGCCAGATAGGAACTGATCGGCCATTCCCGCCCATGCCCGTTGGATTTGGTGTGCAGAATCAGATTGAATGCATAGGGTGCCAACAGCGCGCCGCTGGTGGCGTCATGCGGAATACTGAAGTGATAGAAGGAGGGGATCTGCGAACGATCGGGAATCGCTTTGACACCATAAGGGCGCAAAAATTCGAAATTGATTTGCGATTCATGGCCTTCCGACAGCCCTTTGCTAAAGCGTACCCGCCGGTTGCAGAAAATCAGTTGATACACTTTTTGTCTGGCATTGCCGATCCGATGGCGAATTCCAGCGCGGAAGGCGGCCTTGGCCAATGCGCGATCCGGTTGTGCCAGGATGACAGTGTCAATATCCGATTGCCTCAGATAGCCAAGCAGATCGTCTTTAATGCTTTCGATCTCGACCACATCGTCAATGTCGTCGCAATAGCGGACGACTTCGGCGGCGTAAGCACGGCACAGTAGCGTGATTTTTACGCCTGGATTGAGCTGCTTGAGCAGCGCCGCCATTGGTAACGTCAGGATGACGTCACCAATATTGTCCTGGCGGCTGATAAGGATGTGCTTGCTGGAAATAGGCATTTCTGGAGCCAGATCAATGTACGGTGTTGATGAAGACGGAAGCTTGTTTATTTCGCACGGCGCTTACGCAAATAACGGATATACCACTTCAGACTTTCCAATGGATGTCCTTGGCGGAACATGAAGCGCGAATGCATGCGCATTTCCTTGGTGTTCCTGGGCAAGGCGTCTAGCGGCATGTCAGCCCATGGCGATAGTTTCAGGTAGTTGCGAAACAATTCCCGCGCATCGTGACCGCTCCACTCGGTCCAAGGTTTGACGGAGCCGGCGAAGTGGACAAATACCGCCTTGCCGACCGGGCGCATGGCGAATTTGCTGACGTTGAGGTCATGAATCAGATCGTACAGATAGTTCCAGCGTGGCGAGATGTAGCGGGCGCGGCCGTTGAACACGATATTGAGTGCATCCTGGTCGCTGAAACGCATGTCGCCCTTGCTATTGAGCAGTGCATCGAGGGTTTGCTGGGTAATGTCTGCGGCCAGCCATTTTTCGACGTTGATGAACAGGAAGCCGCTATTGAAGTATTCATCGTGTTTCAGACCCAGCGAGGCAATCCGGCGTTGCCGCGTCACCGGCGCATCGGGCACCACTACGGCAATGTCGGCGCTGATGTCCATGTCCACCAGTTCATCGAGCTGGCTTACGCACAGGATATCGGCATCCAGATAGAGCACGCGGTCGGTCTGGCCTTGCAGCACAGAGGGAATCATCAGCCGCGTAAAAATCGCCAATGAATAATGGGTATGGCCGAGCAAGTGCGAGAACTGGCTGAATACCGACAAATCGACCAGATGCAGCTGCGCGCTGACCGGATACATTTGTTCCAGTTGCTTGAGACGGCGCTGATGATCCTCAGACACTTCGAATGCCAGTACATGAAACGTGAAGTGCTGGCCGGGATTGTTGGCGATGATGGAGGCAATGGTGCCGCCCATGGCGCGGAAATAATTATTGTCCACGCAAAAGGCAATATGAAACGATGGTTTGCCGTTGCTGCCGCGTGCTTGTGACGGAAGTTGCGCTGGAGCTAAATTCATGGGATGGCTTTCAGGACTTGTTCAACAGTGACTGCTTTGACCCAGTCGCGGCGGTGTGGTGCGGTGATGACGGTGCTGTTGGCGTGGTCGAAAGGAACCCACTCCGGATTTTTCTGGCGCATCAGCGCAATGACCGGGACATGTACGGCATTGGCCAGATGCATGACGGCGGTTTCCACTGAAATGATGAGGTCGCATTGTGCCAACACGGCCGGCAATTGGAAGAAGTTGTCTTCGGCGCTGAACAATTCGGTGCGTGCCAACTGGCGCGCGCCAAGTACCGCGCGTGCGTTAGCCAGCTCTTGCGGCACTGCATTGACGATGAACGTTGTGTCACTCCAGTGCGCTCGCTGTTGCAGGGCAAGGATCAGCGCGGCCACCTGTTCCAGTGTCCAGCAACGTTTCTTGGTTTTAGCGTAGGGGTTGATGAAGACCAACTTGCCGTTGTTGCGCGGACGCTTTCCCTGTATGCCCCAGGAGGCCAGTTTTTCGGTGGCGTAATGCTGCCACGCGGGGGGCATGTCAACAAACGGGAAGCGATCTTCGGCGCTCAGTTCCAGGCCGCTGAGTTGCTTGAACCAGTGTGCGTAGACATCGGTAATATGCTGAGCTTGGTCGCGATCGGCCGTATAAGGCGGCATGGCGGCATCGAGCTTGCGATAGGCCAGATGATGATGCGGCTGGAAAAACTTGACCCGTTTGCTCATGCCGATCACCAGACCATCGGCGCTGATACTGCGGGCCAAGCCCGCATACAGGTGCGGCCGCAAGGTCGCCAGTGACACTACGATAGGGTAATGCTCCTGCTGCGCTGTCAGAATGGCTTCTTGATACAGCGCCGGGCTATACGTAGTGCGATACACCTTGTCAAAGAACGGGCAGGCCTCTACCCAGTCGTATAGCGCATATTTCTTCAGATGTTCCCACTGTGCAGCATCGCTAGTGCGGCGCACCTCGTCTACCCAAAGATGTACTTTGATATGAGGATAGGCGTGGGCGAATGCTTGAAAGAAATTTTGCAGATAGGTGAAGTCGCCCAGCGCGAGATGGGCGATGAACAGTATCTTGTCGGATTTCTTGAGCAGCTCGGCCGGGATCAGTGTCTGTGTCATAGGGGCGCAGGGTCAGGCAGCTTGTTGCGAAAATTGCAGTCGGTACAGATTGGCATACACGCTCTCATTGGCCAGCAATTGCTGGTGGTTGCCGACTTCGACAATCTGACCATGCACCAGCACGACGATGCGATCGGCGCGCTCAATGGTTGACAGTCGGTGCGCGATGACGAAGGTGGTGCGGCCTTTCATCAGCCCATCCAGCGCTGCCTGCACCGCACGTTCGGATTCGGTGTCGAGCGCTGAGGTGGCCTCGTCCAGGATCAGGAGCGGTGCGTTCTTGTAGATTGCGCGGGCAATGGCAACGCGCTGGCGCTGGCCACCGGACAGGCGCGATCCATTGTCGCCGATACGCGTCTGCAGGCCCTCGGGCATACCGTCGACGACGTCGTTGAGGTGGGCCGCTTGGACCGCTGCTGCGACGCGCTGCGGGTCGGGATTGGCGTCGCCGTAGGAGATATTGGCCGCCAGCGTATCGTCGAACAGTACGGTGTTCTGACCGACCATGGCGATTTGTTGGCGCAGGCTGGTTAAAGAAATCGATTCAATGGACTTGCCGTCGAGCAAAATCTCGCCGCCGGTGGCGGAGTAAAAGCCTGGGATCAGGCTCACCAGGGTCGACTTGCCGCCGCCTGACATGCCGACGAAGGCAATGGTTTCGCCCGGCTGCACACTCAGATTGATGCCCTTGAGTGCCAGTGCTTCATGGCCGGGGTAGGAAAAACTGACATTGACCAGCTCCAGTTTGCCAGTGCTGCGCGTCTCCAGGGTCTGGCCACCGGTGCGCTCGGTGGGCTTGTCGATCAGCTTGTAGACTTCTTCGGCGGCAGCCATGCCGCGTTGCATGGGACCGTTGATTTCGGCCAGCTGTTTCAGCGGCGCCAGCAACATCAGCATGGCCGTCAGGAAAGAGACGAAGCCGCCCACCGTGATCTGGCCATTGCCCGACTCCACCAGGGCCATGACGATGACAATGGCGACGGCGCAGGCCGTCATCAGTTGCGTGATCGGCACCGTGGCGGAAAAGGCAGTGGTCATGCGCATGGTGTAGCGACGCAGATTCTCGGCGCGATCGTGGAAACGGCTCTTTTCATAGGCCTGGCCGCCGAAGATCTTGATGACTTGCTGCGCGCGGGTAGTTTCTTCGATCAGTTGGGTCAGTTCGGCATTGACCGCCAACGAGTCGCGATTGAGCTTCTTGAGGCGCTTGCCGGTGGTGCGTACCACAATGCTGACCAGCGGCAATAGCACCAGCGTGACGATGGTGAGCTTCCAGTTCAGGTACAGCAACCAACCCAGCAGGCCCAGCACGGTCAGTGCCGAACGGACGATAGAGGTGAATACCTTGGTCACCATGTCGATGATCTGCTGTACTTCGAACATGATTGAATTGATCACTTTACCGACCGTATTGGTGGCGTAAAAATTGATCGGCAGGTCGAGCATGCGTGCAAACATTTGCCGGCGCAGTTCATTGAGTACGCGTGTTGATACCCAGGTCATCATGTAAGAACTGGTGAAGGTGGCAATCCCTCGAATGAAGAATATGCCGATCACGGCAGCCGGTACCAGCCAGAGCGAGAACGTTGGTTTGCCGACAAAGCCCTTGTCCAGCAACACCTGGAAGATGTACGGCACCACCGGTTCAGTGGCGGCGGTGACGATCATGCCTAGAAACGCCAGCGCCAGGCGCTGTTTATAGGGCCAGTGCAAGCCCGCGAGCCTTTTCATATTGGACGGAAAAAACATGGTGTTCCTTACTCATACTGCAGGTGGATTGCGCTTTAAACCATGGCAGCGGCAATATCAAACAAACCGCACATTGTAATGCAAGGGCATGCGGAATTGACCGCTTACGGCGTCTAAAGCACTGCCAATTGTTGTCGAAATGGAAATTTTTGTGTTGATCGGGCAGGAATCGCCAGTGCTTGTGTTTTCCTCGGTGTCAAATCACCATGCGTGTGACGAAGCCATTTGCCGCTCTCTTCGTTGCGGCGTCAACGATAAATCACACTTCATCATCGAAAACATACGTACATCTTGATACAGGATAGGCATAGTCGGGAACAAGATTGTTGCTATTGGCTACGGTCTAAAGATACAACTGCTGTGCATCCCCTTTGATGCCAGTAAACGAAAGAAAATTGCCGCGCGTGATTGTCATGGATCGCATGTTGTATGCGCGCAATGGCGACGCATTGGATGACGTGATTGGGCGGCTGGTGGTGTTCTGTTTTTTTTCGCGCTGTGGTGTCGTCTGGGTCAGTGTGACACCGGCGGAAAGTGCACGGCAAAAATGGTGCCTTGCCGTCCGCCGCCGGAGGTCAGCTTGATTGCGGCGCCATGATCATTGGCGATATCTCTGACGATGGATAGCCCTAGTCCGCTGCCGTGAACCTTGTTGCTGACGCGATAGAAGCGGCTGAACACCAGTTCTTGATCTGACAATGCAATACCTGGACCGGAATCCTCTACGGTGAGCACGGCGCCACCGCCATCGGGTTCGGTATGACAGCGCACCGTCACGGTCGCGCCGACATGCGAATAACGAATTGCGTTATCAATCAGATTATCGATCATGTCGCTAAGCAAATAAGGATCGCCCATGATCAAGGCGGCACGCAAATCGAAGCCCAGATCAATGCCCTTTTTGTCAGACTCGGTGACGAAATGCTGGATCGATGACTCCACCAGTTTGCCCAGTTCCAGGCGCGTGAGCTGTTTCTTTTCGAAGCGGCTCGGTTCGGCCCTAGCCAGCGCCAGCAATTGATTGGTCTGACGGATCATTTTTTGCGTCGACGACATCATCAGCCGGGTTGAGTGCGCCATTTCCGAGCCTTCCTGCAACTTCGGCTGTAACCATTCCAGTTGTAGCTTGATGCCGGCCAACGGGGTGCGCAATTGGTGTGCCACGTCAGCCAGAAAATTTTGCTGGCCAGCAGCGCTTTCGCGCACCTTGTCGAGCAAATCGTTGAGTGCGGCGCTGACAGGTTGCAGCTCAAGCGGCTGCTTACGGCTCTCAAGGAGCGACAAATCATTATGTTCGCGCTGCCCCAGATCCGATTGCATCTTCTTCAAGGGTAGCAAGCCCTTGGTTACAGCAATCCACATGATGCCAATCAGGATCAGCGTGAGCAGAATTTCCAGCACGATCAACGAGCTCAGGATCAGGTTGCGGATATGTTCGCGCTTGCGCAGCGTCTCGGCGGCGCCGATGAAGACTTGTTTGTTGCCGATCAGCGTGCGAATCGCGGTAATGCGGATGGGCTCGCCGCGCATGTAGCCATCGTAGGCAGACGGTTCGTCGATCTCGGTGCTGGGCTGCAGCAAGGGGAAATCATGATCTCCTGCGATCGGTTTGCCATCGGCCGTGCGTACGACAAAGAACATGGAATCGAAATGGTCAACGCGCAGCACCTGTTCTGCTTCCGATGGCAGATCCACTTGCAATTGACCGTTCAGTTCCTTGATGCGCGGGACCAAGGCCCACACGCCATCGGCCAGACTTTGATCGAATGCGGTTTGGGCTGGAATCCAGGCCAGTCCATAGGTCAGTGCGGCACCGATCAGGTTGATCAGCACCAGCGGCGTAATCAGCCATTTGAGTAGCGTGACGCGGATGCTATGCATTGTGCTGTCCGGTTTTTTCCAGGACATAGCCAAATCCGCGAATGGTGCGGATACTGAGGTCGGAAGCGGCAATTTTGAGGCGAATGCGTGAGACATAGACCTCGACGGCATTGAGCGAGACTTCTTCATTCCAGGTCAGAATCGCCTCGATAATCTGGGTCTTCGAGACAACACGGCCGATCTGCTGGATCAGATACTCGAGTACCGCCCATTCCCGCACCGACAATTCCAGGGGCTTGCCATCGATATAAGCGCGTTTGCTGAATTGATCCAAAGAGAGGTTGCCGATTTGCAATTCATGCGACTGCGGGCTGCTGCGGCGGACCAGCGCACGGATACGGGCAACCAGTTCCAGAGTGGAAAAAGGCTTGACCAGATAGTCATCGGCGCCTATTTCGAGGCCACGGACGCGGTCCGAGATGGCATCGCGCGCCGTCAGCAGCAGCACCGGCATGGCATTGCCGCGTGCACGCAGGCGCCGCACGACTTCAAAGCCGTCTATTCCCGGTAGGCCAATATCGAGTACCAGCACGGCCATCTCTGTATGTTGCAGCAGCGTGTCGGCGCTGTCACCGGTGGCGACGATATCGACCGCCATGCCGTGCATACGCAGTACGCGGGAGATACCGTCAGCGAGAATAAGATCGTCCTCAACTAAAAGAACATGCATAGCGGTGATCAGAATGATTGAAAGAGAGCGTGGCTGTGCAAGCTTGTGGCTGCAGTGGCGGACCCATGTAAGATGCAGTGCATTCTATCTGTGAAGAGGATAGGTGGAAAACGATCTATGATTTTTTTTCAATATCTGCATTTGTCAGTTCTTTGTCAGGACGATGTCATATTCGCGACAGAACTGGCGTCTACCCTAATGCCTGAACAAAAGCAGCCGGATGATGTTCGGCTGCACCGATAGCAACTTCCTGAGCAGCAGCCAAATGACAGCCGTATCGCATTAGCCAGAGACCCAGGCAAATTAAACATTGAAGCTATAAAGTCATGCACAACAAATTTTCTTCCTTCCTCAAACGCCCGCGTACGGTCGCACTCAGTGCAATCATTTGTGTTGCCGTGCTGATGTTGATGAGTGTCAGCATGCGCCCCGGCTTGGTGCATGCTGAAAATCAGCCAATGCCGCTCATGGTTAGGCAGGGCGAGAATATCGTCATCCCCGCCAATTCGGCCATGCGCCAGCGCATTAAAATCGCGGCGGTCGCGCAGAGCGATGCCACGCATGCACTGGATATCCCAGCCCAGGTGGAGGCCGATCCGGCACGCACTGTCAATATCCTGGCGCCAGTCACTGGGAAGATCGCAGAACTTAAGGTTGGCTTGGGTGATCACGTGAAAAAAGGGCAGATATTGCTGATGATCGCCTCCGGCGACTTTGCACAGGCCGCCTCGGACCAGCAAAAAGCGCGGGATGCCTTGCAACTGGCTGAGAAAGCGCTGGCGCGTCAGCGTGGCGTCCAGCAAGCCGGTGCCGGTGCGCAAAAAGATCTGGAACAGTTTGAGAGTACGTACCAACAGGCCTTGTTCGAATTCAACCGCGCCGATGTACGGCTCAAATCATTTGGCGAAGCCGGTACCGATATCAGCGGGCGTCGCTTGACTTTGCTGGCGCCGGTGTCGGGCAGCATTACCGCGTTGTCGGTGGGCATCGGACAAAACGTGACCGACCTGACGGCGTCGATGATGACGATTTCCAATTTGGATAACGTGTGGGTGACGGCCAATGTGCCTGAAGATCAGTTGTCGTCGGTGCACCCCGGTCAGGCCGTGAAGATTGCGTTGAATGCTTATCCCGGCCAGCAGTTGAATGGCAAAGTGTCATTCATCAGCGATGTCCTACAGCCAGATACGCGTCGTTCGCTGGTGCGCATCACGCTCGCCAATCGCGACGGCAAGTTAAAGCCCAATATGTACGCCACCGCTTCGTTCGTGCTGCCGCAGCCGTCTGCATTGAGTGTGCCGACCTCGGCACTGCTGATGAATAACGACAACACCACCGTGTTCGTAGAAGTGGCGCCATGGACCTTTGCGCGGCGCAAGGTGGAAACCGGCTACGAGGAGAATGGCAGCGTCCGTATTCTGCACGGGCTCAATGCCGGTGAACGCGTCATCGGCATTGGCGGAGTATTGCTCAATGATTAACAATATTGTTCGTTTTTGCCTGAAAAAACGCTATGCCGTCATTTTGGTGGCGATATTGGTGGCGATGTTTGGTTACTTCTCCTGGACCAAGATGGCAGTCGAAGCCTATCCGGAACTGTCCGATGTTCAGGCGCAAGTAACGACCCAGGTACCGGGTCTGGCTGCCGAGGAAATCGAGCAGCAGATCACGATTCCGCTCGAGCGTGAGCTTAGCGGTACGCCGCTGTTGGCGGGTATGCGTTCGTCCAGCACTTTTGGCTTGTCGCTGATCACGCTGTCGTTCAAGGATGGCGCGGAAGATTATTGGGTACGTCAACGCGTCAACGAGCGGATTGCTCAGGTGACGCTGCCTAGCGGAGTGACGTCGTCGCTCGATCCGGTGAGCGGCCCCGCCGGTGAAATCTATCGCTACACGCTGGAGTCGGACAGCAAAAATTTGATGGAACTGTCGGAGATCCAGCGTTGGATCGTCATGCCGGCGTTCAAGCAGGTGTCGGGGGTGGCAGACGTCAATAATTTTGGCGGCTTCACCATGGAGTATCAAATTGAGCTCGATCAGAATCAGATGCAGCGCTACGGTGTCGCGCTCACGGATGTGACCACGGCAATCAATAACAACAATGCCAATGCCGGCGGCAGTCGCATTACACGTGGCGAGCAAGGCTATGTCGTACGCGGCATCGGGCTGCTGCGCAGCTTGAAGGATCTGGGCAATGTCGTCGTCAAACAGTCCAATGGCGTACCGGTGCTGGTGCGCGATCTGGGCAAGTTGCAAAACAGCCATCAGGAACGTCAGGGTATTCTGGGGAAAAATACCAATCCCGACACCATTGAAGGCGTTGTTTTGCTGCTCAAGTACCAGAACGCCTCGGAAGTGATCAAGGACGTACATGCGAAAGTGGCGGAACTGCAAGCACAACTGGCGCCGATGGGGGTCAGAATCGTGCCCTACATCGATCGCGACGATCTGATTGAATTGACGATACATAAGGTGAGTCATACCGTGCTCGAAGGTATCGGGCTGGTCTGCATCGTGCTGATCCTGTTCCTGGGCAGCCCGCGCAGCGCGCTGGTGGCGGCCGTCACTATTCCACTGGCCTTGGTGGCAGTGTTCATCATGATGTATCTGACCAAGATGCCGGCCAATCTGTTTTCCTTGGGCGCCATCGATTTCGGCATTATCGTGGACGGCGCCATTGTCGTCACCGAAGCCATTTTGCGGCGCCGCGAAGCTCGGCCGGATGTTGAACTCAAGGAATCCGATGTCCGTGCCGCGACGACCGAGGTGATCAAACCGATTTTCTTTGCGACCCTGATCATCATCAGTGCCTATCTGCCATTGTTCGCATTTGAGCGCGCTGAAGGCAAGTTGTTGTCGCCAATGGCTTTTACCGTCAGCTATGCTTTGTTGGGCGCGCTGCTGTGCAGCCTGGTGTTGGTACCAGGGCTGGCCTATATGGCGCTGCGCAGACCACGTCGTATGTTCCACAACAAGCCGCTTGAGTGGCTTAGCGCTGGCTATCGCAAGCTGTTGGGGCGTCTGTTGGATAACCCCGGCGTAGGCTATATGATTGGCGCGATTGCGCTGGCAGGGGTGATCGGACTAGGCGCCACCATCGGGCGTGAGTTTATGCCCGAACTCGACGAGGGCACCTTGTGGCTGCAAGTACAGATGCCATCCGGATTGTCGCTGGAAAAAGCCAGTGCCATGGCCGGCGAATTTCGGCATGTGATCATGGAGTTTCCTGAAGTGTCCTACGTGGTCACCCAAATGGGCCGCAGCGACGATGGTACCGACCCTTGGACACCTTCGCACATCGAGGCGCCGGTCGGGCTTAAGCCTTATTCCAGCTGGCCTGCGGGAGAAAACAAGGCGGCGTTCGTGCGCCGTCTCGATGCCCGTTTGTCGCAACTGCCAGGTTTTTCCGTCGGCATCAGCCAGCCTATCAGTGACGGCGTCAATGATTCCGTGGGCGGTGCTCACAGTCCGTTGGTCATTCGTATCTATGGCGATGATTTCAAGGAACTGCGTCGCATCGGCAACGATATCCTCGGCGTCTTGAATACCGTTAAGGGGACTGCCGACGCTTCGATTTTCCAGGAGCCGCCTGTGCCGCAAATGGTGGTTGATGTCGACCGCAGTGCCGCCGCCCGTATGGGAATCAATATTGCCGATGTGAGCAATCTGATTCAGACCGGGGTAGGCGGCGCGCCAGTCACGCAGATGTACGTGGCCGATCGGACTTACAACGTGACGGCGCGCTTTAATGCGCCGCAGCGCAGCAGCGTCGAAGCCATGGGTAATCTCTTATTGACCTCGTCTGGCGGTGCGCGCATTCCGTTGTCGCAGATTGCGCACATCTATACGGCTACCGGCGAGAGCACGATCACGCATGAATCGACGCATCGGCAGTTGACGATACGTCTGGATTATGCGGATCGAGATTTGCTGTCGTACTACCATGATGCACAGAACCAGGTTGAGCAAAAGGTGCATTTCGATCACAGCAAATATCGACTGGAATGGGCCGGTCAGTTTGAAAATCAGGCGCGTGCGCAGGCCCGTTTGATTGTGGTGTTCGCGCTGGTACTGGGCCTCATGGCGGTCATTTTGTATGCTGGTTTCGGCAAAGTCAGGTATGCCGCATTGATTCTGGGCGTGGTGCCGCTGGCGGCACTGGGCGGATTGGTGGCCTTGCATCTGACCGGCAGCACCATCAACGTGGCTTCTGGCGTCGGCTTTATCGCCTTGTTCGGGGTGGCGGTACAAAACGGCATCATCATGGTCTCTAATATCAATCGTGTACGCGAGCAGGGCGTGTCGTTGACACAGGCAGTGCTGGACGGCGCCGGGGAACGTTTCCGACCGGTCCTCATGACCGCCACAGTGGCGTCGGTCGGTATGTTGCCGGCGGCCTTGGCCACTGGCGTCGGTACTGACGTGCAGCGCGGTTTGGCGACCGTGGTGGTGGGGGGGCTGGTGGTCGCGACCATGCTGACGCTGTTTATTTTGCCGGCGTTTTACTTCTCGATGGAACGCTTTATCGAACGCCGTCGCGGCGCCGTACATGTTCAGGATGGCAGGTAAGAACCATGATAACTATGCGTAACAACTTCTCATTCCAGCCAGCCCGGCGTGCGCGCCGGCCTCTACGCAGCGGCTACGGCCTGATTGCGGCCAGCGCAGTCAGCCTGTTGCTGGCAGCATGCGCCGCCGGGCCTGATTACAAGGCCCCGGCCGCGCCAGCCAGCAGTTCCTACACACCCGAAACATTGGCGCCGATCCCGGCGCTGAAGGATACGCTCGGCGGTACGGCGCAGGACTTTGTCACCGGCATGGACATTCCGGGGCAATGGTGGACGCTGTTGGGTTCGCCGCAGCTCAATGCGGTCATCACCAAGGCATTGCGTGCCAATCCTGATCTGGCGGCCGCCAAGGCCGCCTTGCGTGCCGCTGAGGAAAGCGTCTACGCACAGCAAGGGGCGTATTACCCTAGCGTCGGCGTCAGTTTTGATCCCACTCGGCAACGCGTGGTCAATTCGACGCCGGCGCTGTACACCTTGCATACGGCGCAGTTGAACGTGGCTTACACGGCGGACGTGTTCGGCAGCAATCAACGCCAGGTCGAAAACCTGCAGGCGCTGGCGGCGGTGCAAAAGTATCAAGTGCAGGCCGCGTATCTGACCCTGACCTCGAACGTGGTGGCCGCCGCCATTCAGGAAGCATCGTTGCGTGCGCAGATCGATGCTACGCATGAAATCATCCGGGTTGAACAAGAGCTGCTTAATTTGTTGCAACGTCAGTATGCGCTGGGCGATGCTGCCCAGGCCGATGTGCTGGCAGAGGAGACTACGCTGGCGCAGACCTATGCCAGCTTGCCGCCACTGCAAAACACGCTGTCGCAGCAACGCGATCTGCTGGTAGCGCTCACCGGCGGTTTGCCGGACCAGGTATTGCCTGAGACCTTCACGCTGGATGGTTTGAAGTTGCCTGTGCAAATGCCGGTAAGCTTGCCTTCCAAACTGGTGGCGCAGCGTCCTGATATTGCTGCGGCTGAGGCTCAGTTGCATGCCGCCAGTGCGGCCGTCGGTATTGCTGCGGCCAACATGCTGCCGCAGATCACCTTGTCGGCCAGCGTTGGCAGCAGCGCTGCCACGCTCGGTAGTTTGTTCACGTCTGGCAATGGCGTCTGGAGCGTCGTGGGCGGCTTGACTCAACCGATCTTTGCCGGCGGCACGCTGCTGCATCGCAAGCGTTCGGCTGAGGCGCAATATGACGAGGCGGCAGCGCAGTATCGCAGCACGGTGGTCAAAGCCTTCCAAAACGTTGCAGATAGTCTGCGTGCGCTGCAATACGATGCCGATCTGTTGCGTACGCAAGCAGTGGCAGAGCACAGTGCCGCCAATAGTCTGGCGATCGCCAAGCGCTCGGTGGCATTGGGCGCGGCAACACCACAGACCTTGCTCTCGGCAATTCAAGCCTATCAGCAGACTTTGATTGGCCTGGTGCAGGCGCAGGCCAATCGCTATTCCGATAGCGCAGCTTTATTTTTAGCCATGGGTGGCGGCTGGTGGAACAGGGATGAGCAGGCGGAGAAAAATGTCGACTTGAAGTGAGTTGTCGAGGGGCGCGTACAGACAAGATTGTGCATGCGCCCCTTAGTGAGGTAAATTCTGCTGCTGGCAGCTTGTCGCTGTCGCTCCGAAAAAGGAAGCAGCATGAAAATGATCAATCGTATCCATAAAGCCAATGCCGGGCGCGATCCCGAACGCTTGGCGATGAAGTATGCCGTCATGCGTACGGCTCCCTTCGTGTTTTTGCGCGGCACCTGCCATCTGTTCTATGATCGTCTGCCCAAAGGTGGCATCTTCAAATCGGCACCATTGGTATGGAGTTGCGGCGACTTGCATCTGGAGAACTTCGGCAGCTATAAGGGCGACAATCGCCTGGCCTATTTTGATCTCAACGATTTTGATGAAGCTGCCATGGCGCCGGCGACCTGGGAGCTGTCGCGGTTGTTGGTCAGTATTCTGGTCGCCGCGCCTGAGCTGGGTTTGACACACGCCGATGCGATCTTGCTGGCGCAGGATTTCATCGAAGCCTATAGCGCCGCACTGATCACCGGCAAGGCCCGCTGGGTTGAACGGGAAACCAGTTCAGGCTTGGTCGGTGCACTGTTGGAGCAGGTGCGGCAGCGTTCACGGGTGTCTTTTCTCAATAAACGTACGCAAAAGAAGGGGCGGCAGCGCCGGTTTCGCATCGATGGCAAAAAAATCCTGCCAGCAACGGATGCGCAGCGACACAAGGTGCATACCGCGATTGACACTTTTTGCAGCAGTCAGGCGCACCCGGAGTTTTATAAGGTGATTGATGTTGCGCGTCGCGTTGCTGGTACTGGCAGCCTTGGTGTAGAGCGCTATGCCATTTTGGTCGAGGGTAAAGGCTCGCCCGATCAGAACTATGTGCTCGATCTAAAGCAAGCCTTGTCCTCATCGATTGCCACTCACCTTGGTCATTTGCAGCCGCAATGGCGGCATCAGGCTGAACGCGTGGTGACGATACAACGGCGCATGCAGGCAGTCTCGATTGCGTTCTTACATGGAGTTGCCATCGATGGTCAGTCCTACGTGCTACGCGCATTGCAACCGAGTGAAGATCGCGTTCCCTTGGCTGGACAAGAACACCATCTTGAGCATCTTAGCGGTGTCGTGCGTGTCATGGGGCAATGTGTGGCCTGGGCTCAGTTGCGCAGTTCAGGGCGTGACCGATCAGCGATCGCCGACGAACTTATCGATTTCGCAGGACGCAGTAAGTGGCGCAACAAGTTGTTATCGGTCAGCGAAGAGCTAGCCCTTGACGTGATGCGGGACTGGAAAATTTATTGTCAGTCATATGATGACGGTGTTTTCAAACTAGCCTAATGTGGCTTTTTGTATCCGCAATGACATGCCAAGGCATGGTGTTGATAGTATCCCCCACTAAATACCCCCCCCGAATCCCCCCCCCCAGCCCCCCACAATACCCCCCATACCCCCCAAACATGCCTTTTATACCCCCCTTTAAGGGGGGGGTGTTCTTGCAGAAAAAGGCCCACGCTTAGCTCGGGAACATGAGGACGTCACCCGAGCCATCAGTCAAGACTTGTTCAGTTGTCATCCTGATGCTTGGATAAGCTGACATCGCACGACTAGATGCTGCTTGTTAAACAGATATTGTCAGGCTACTCCCCTGTTCCCCGTTTCGATTCCCCTTGTCTATTTCTTGGCACGATCCAATGCCGCTGCGTGATGCGGTCAATGAATTAGATGCATGGGGCATTGATTTTTTTTGGGGGCGTTACCGCCAGTTGAGGGGCAACGCGGAAGAAATGATGCAAAAGGCATCAATTCTTGGGGGAAAGGAACATCGTATGAATAAAAATGAATCCTGCAGCGACTATATGTTTTTGGAATGGGGCAGTGCGCCTCCTCAGGCGGTTGACATATTGAAGGACATTGTCAAGAAGCACGGCGTCATACGTTACGCCAGGGCCGGACATATCATTCGCGATGCCGAGTTTCTCAACCACGTGTTCTGGATTGATACCGGGGTATTGCAGCTGCGTATCAATGCACAGCATAGCATCGGCAATTTTGGCCGTGACAAAATAGTCGGAGTCAACAATATCTTCAAAGGCAGCATGACGGGGCACTATCTGGAAGTGGTTGAAGACGCCCGCTACATCGCATGCCCGACTGAATATTTCTCTCAGAGTTTGTCGGACGGCAGGGTCACTCTTGCGGTTGCCGAACATGTCAATTGGCAAGCCATGGTAATGGCCTTCTATGTGTCGGTGATTCTGAAGGAGGATGCCTATGGCAAGGTCAAATTCGCGCTGGAATTGTTGAACAAGGCATCGGCGGATTTTCGCGACCATGTCTCCGTCGTGAAGTTTATCTGCGAGCGCACTGGCGTATCCAAGGCGCACGCACATTCGATTCTGAAGCAGCTAAGGATAGGCGGCTACATCGAAATGGCTGCCGGCAGCCTGGTGCAGATATTCAAGAACCTGCCCGATGCTTATTGAGTTCGGCGCTTGAATGTCCAGCGCAAAGGGAAGAGCGGCCAGGATCTCCCACAAGGGCACCAGCGCAGCAGCGTTGATTCAGGTGACTTACCTGCACATCACATCAAAATGATGTCGTACTGCTCCTGAGGATAGTCGGTCTGTACCTGCAGTGAAATCGGCTTCTTGATGAAGTCCCCCAGCATCGCCAGGTGCTGCGACTCTTCCTCAAGGAACATGTCGACCACCATTTGCGCCGCCAGGATGCGGAACTCACGTGGATTGAATTGCTTGGCTTCACGCAGCACCTCGCGCAGGATTTCGTAGCACACCGTGCGCGCGGTCTTGACCTGGCCTTTGCCGTGGCAGGCAGGGCAAGTTTCGCAGAGAATATGCGCCAGTGATTCACGCGTACGCTTGCGGGTCATTTCGACCAATCCTAGCGCGGAAAAATGTGAAACCGAAATCTTCGTGCGGTCGCGCTGCAGGGCTTTATTAAGCTCGGCCAGCACCGCGCTGCGATGCTCCAGGTTTTCCATGTCGATGAAATCGAGGATGATGATGCCACCCAGATTGCGCAGGCGCAATTGGCGTGCAATCGCATGTGCAGCTTCTAGATTGGTCTTGAAGATGGTGTCGTCGAAGTTGCGGCCGTTGACGAAACTACCCGTGTTGACGTCAATGGTGGTCATCGCTTCGGTTTGGTCGACGATCAGGTAGCCGCCCGATTTGAGATCCACGCGACGGCCCAGGGCACGCTCAATTTCTTCTTCTACTCCATACAGATCGAACAAGGGACGTTCGCCGCGGTAATGCGTCAGTCGTGACAGCACCGAGGGCGTGTAGAGGGTGCCGAACTGTTCCAGCATCTGAAAATTCTCGCGCGAGTCAACCTGGATGACGGAGGTGTCGTCGCTGACGAAGTCGCGCAAGACGCGTTGCGCCAGGCTGAGATCCTGGTACATCAGCGTTGGCGCCGGCTTGGTCTTGGTCTGGCCATGAATGTTGGCCCAGGTTTTACGCAGGTATTCGACGTCCATCTGGAGATCTGCATCGGAAGCGTCTTCAGCCATGGTGCGAATGATAAAGCCGCCTTTTTCTTCTGGCGGCAACAGACTTTGCACCTTGTTGCGCAAGCGCTCGCGCTCGGTATCGTTTTCAATGCGCTGTGAAATACCGATATGCTTGTCTTGCGGCAGATGTACCAGCATGCGGCCGGCAATCGAGACTTGTGTAGAAAGCCGTGCGCCTTTGGTGCCGATGGGGTCCTTGATCACCTGTACGGTAATGGTCTGGCCGTCGAACAGCAGTTTTTCGATCGGCACCTGTGGGCCGCTCTGGCCGCCTTGGCCGTCATGCGACTTGGCTTCCCAAATATCGGCCACATGCAAGAACGCCGCGCGTTCCAGGCCGATATCGATGAACGCCGACTGCATGCCGGGCAATACCCGCACCACTTTGCCTAGATAAATGTTGCCGGCCAGCCCACGCGAGAGCGTGCGCTCGATATGCAGTTCTTGTACGGCGCCTTGCAGGATCAGTGCCACGCGCGTTTCCTGCGGCGTGATGTTGATCAAGATGTCTTCGTTCATGAGGCCTGTTGACGATAAAAAGGTGAATGGGGAGACGTCAGCATCACAGTGGCACTGGCATCAGCAGGCGCACACCTGCCTTTTGCAGCAATTGCGCCGTTTCAAACAAAGGCAGGCCCATGATGCCTGAGTGGCTGCCGGCGATGTCCTTGATGAAAATCGACGCCAGTCCTTGGATGCCATAGCCGCCTGCTTTGTCGTAAGGTTCTTGCGTTGCGCAGTAGCCACGAATGGCCTCTTCGCTGAGGTCATCGAAGGCGACATCGGAATATTGTGTGATTTGCCACATCTGGTCCTGCCAGGCGACGGCGATGCTGGTCAGTACCTGGTGCGTGCGGCCGGATAGTCGTGTGATCATCTCAACAGCTTGCTTGAAATCTGCAGGTTTGCCCAGAATCAAATCGTCTACGACCACGGTGGTATCGGCCGCCAGCAAGGGGCGCGCTGGAAGTTGCCGCTGCTGCATGGTCTGGCGCGCCGACAGCAGTTTGTCGCGTGTGACGCGCGCGACATAATCGGCCGGCCTTTCATTGGGCAAGATCTGCTCGTCGACTTCCTTGTCGCTGAGCAAAAGTTCGAAGTCTATGCCGATCTGACGTAGCAATTCGCGGCGACGCGGGCTTTTGGAAGCGAGGTAAATTTTCTTGTCGGCAAGTTTCATGAGGCAACTGAGTATGGGTCTGTACCACGTGTCTTTGCCAACGCATTCGCCTGCGCGGCATGATCAGACCCGATGATATGGATGATTCTGGGTAATCGACCAGGCTCGGTAGAGCTGTTCTGCCAGCAGTACGCGCACCATTCCGTGTGGCAAGGTCAAGCTAGAAATGCGCACCAGCATATCGGCGTTGGCTTTGAAGCCGGCATCAAGGCCATCGGCTCCGCCGATGACGAAGGCGACGTCACGGCCATCCTGTTGCCACTGCGTCAGATGCTGCGACAACTGCATCGTGGTGACATCCTTGCCGTGCTCGTCGAGCGCCACAATACGCGCGCCCTTGGGCAAGGCCGCTTCGATTTTGCTGCGCTCTTGCGCCATCACGGTTTCTGCGGTTCTGCTGCCGGAACGTTCAACCGGCTTGATTTCCTTGAGGAGGACGCGGCATTCTGCCGGCATCCTCTTGGTGTACTCATTCAATCCGGCTTCTATCCAGGCTGGCATTTTGTGGCCGACCGCGGTAATGATGAGCTGCATGGCTCACACAGCTGACGCTAGCATCAGACCTTGGCGCGCGGTGCGCGCTTGGCCGCTGCTTTCTTGGGTGCGCTGGCGCTCTTGGGTGAGGCCACCTTGATGGTCTTGCCCACCGCTTTTTTAGCTGGTGCGGCCCTTTTCTTGACGCCAGTTGGCGCTTTAGCAGCACCCACCGTTTCGGACGCGCGTGGCTTGCGAGCGACCGGTTTCACGCTCTCGGCAGCGGCCCCGGCAGTACGCGGCTTGCGCACGGGCTTGGCCGTTTCGACAGCAGCACTGGTGGCGCGTGGCTTGCGGGCTGGTTTCACATCCTCGGCCACTGCACTGGCTGCACGTGGTTTGCGAGCCGACTTCTTAGGTGCGTCGTCGATGGCCTGGCTGGCTTCAACTGCTTCGGCTTGGGCACGCGTGCGGCGTATTTTGGTCGGTGGCGTTTCTTCTGCCTCACGCTTGGAGGCGGCTGTCGATGCGACACGCTTGGCGGCGCCCAGCTTGACTTCCTTGTCGCCCCAGATTTCTTCCAGGCGGTAGTAGGCACGAATGGCTGGTTGCATGATGTGGACAATCATGTCGCCCAGATCAACCAATACCCATTCACCGGTACCTTCGCCTTCCATGCTCAACACATGGCCGCCCTTGGCCTTGACCTTGTCACGCACCGATGCCGCGAGTGCCTTGGTTTGCCGGTTGGAAGTGCCGGAGGCAACCACCACGCGGTCAAACAGGCTGGTCAGGTGAGTTGTGTCAAAGATTTTGATGTCTTGGGCCTTGACGTCTTCGAGCGCGTCCACGACGGCCGTTTGTAGTTTTTTGATATCCATTAGTTTTGATAGAGATGATGTTGTTCGATATAGTCTAGCACCCTCGCAGGGATCAGCGAGTCCGGTCTTTCGCCGCGTTGCAGCAAGGAACGGATTTCGGTCGATGAAATATCGACTTCTAGACTGGATGCCAGATAAGCTTTGCCGTGCGCGGTGTTGCGGATTTCCTGTTGTGTGCCTGCACGGCGGGTAAATTCTTGCATGACCACTTGCGGCACCTGCGCGGCATTGATGCCGAAACCGGGACGTGAGGCCGCGCACAGATGGGCATAGTCAAACAGTTGCTGCCAGCCTTGCCAGGTGTCCAAGTGCTGCAACTGATCGGCGCCCATCAGAAAGACGATGGACGCATCGGGCCCGAGTTCGGCACGCAAGGCTTGCAAGGTGTCGATGGTATAGGTCGGGGTGGTGCGACGGATTTCCTGCTCATCGATGACCACGGGGATGTTTTCATGGCTGAACGCGCGTTGTACCATTTCCACACGGTCGGCCGACGAGGCCTGCAAACCATGCTTTTGCCAAGGGTTGCCGGCTGGAACGATGCGCAACTCATCCGGTTGCAATATCTCCACGAAATGTTCGCCCAAAGCGACATGGCCGTTGTGCACAGGATCGAAGCTGCCGCCAAGTACGGCGATACAGCGCCGTGCCAGCTTTTGCGGGGCCGCCACTAGAGCCATTCCTTGTGCACCAGAAAGTCGCTATAGAGCGCGGCTTCCGGACTGCCGGCTTCAGGTTGCCAGTTATAGCGCCATTTGACCAGCGGCGGCAGCGACATCAAGATGGATTCGGTGCGCCCGCCCGACTGCAGGCCAAACAACGTGCCGCGGTCCAATACCAGATTGAATTCTACATAGCGGCCGCGGCGGTAGGCCTGGAAGTCGCGTTCGCGCTCGCCATAGGGCAGATCCTTGCGTTGCTGCAGGATAGGAGCGTAAGCCGGTATAAAGTGGTCGCCGACGCTGCGCAAAAGCGCAAAGCAGTCGTCGAAAGGCAAGTGGTTGAGATCGTCGAAGAAGATGCCGCCGATACCGCGCGGTTCCTGACGGTGTTTGAGGTAAAAATAGTCGTCGCACCATTTTTTGTAGCGCGCATGCAGGTCCTTGCCGAAGGGTGCCAGTGCCGCGCGACAGGTGCGATGGAAGTGCACGGCATCTTCGGCAAAACCGTAGTAGGGTGTCAGATCCATGCCGCCGCCGAACCACCATATCGGTTCTTGGTCTGCCGTGACCGCATGGGCGATGAAAAAGCGCACATTCATGTGCACCGTGGGCGCATACGGATTGCGCGGGTGCAGCACGAGCGATACGCCCATAGCTTCCCACTCGCGCCCTGCAAGATCAGGCCGGTTGGCCGCCGCCGATGGCGGCAGGTTGCGGCCCATGACGTGCGAGAAGCCAACGCCGCCGCGCTCGAATACATTGCCTTCTTCGATGATGCAAGAGGTTCCGCCACCGCCTTCGGGGCGTTGCCAGGTGTCGCTCAGAAAAGGTTTGCCTTCGATATCTTGTAAGGTCGCGACGATACGCTGTTGCAAATCTTGGAGGTAGGCTTTAACAGCGGAAGAGGCGTGGGCGGTTGGTGTCACGGCACAAATTGGTAGCGAGGCATGGGTAGTGAGGCGTGCCAGTGGCTCGCTATCATATGGATGATGAAGGGCAAGGCAGGCGGTTCACGCAAGAAAAAATACCCCGAGATTGTACCCTGCCGGGCCGTCCGGGGATAGCCCGACCATTTTTGCCTTGGCCGACTGCCTTATGTCTGCGGCGCGGTAGAGATATGATGAGTAGCTGGCGCCGGCCAGCCAGCTTCGGCGCAGGTGGCAGCAATGACACAGTTGGTGTCGTTGTAGACCTGACCAAAGCTTGGTGTTGGCGCATGCAGGCGTACCGCTAGCAAGGTGCCGCTGGCATTGAACTCCAGAATCACCACGTTGGGTGCCGGCGTGCTCAGTGCATTGGGAATTTGCGCGACTTTTTCGGTCAGGCGTGTGATGGCATCGGCCGGGTCGACACCATAGGCAATCTGACAACGCAGGTCTATGCGGCGGGTCGGCTGGACGTTGTAGTTGATGATGATGTCAGAGAACAGCTTGTTGTTGCCGATGATCACACGCAGATTGTTGTCAGTCAGCATGGTGGTGGTGACCAGGCCGATATCGGTGATGTTGCCGGTCTGACCCGCAGCGCTGATGTAATCACCGACCTTGAACGGACGCAGCACCACCAGAAACACACCCGCGGCAAAGTTTGACAGCAGTCCCGACCAAGCCACGCCGAGCGCCACACCGACGGCGCCGATCATGGCCGCAAACGAGGTGGTAGGGATGCCGCAGACTTCCAGAATGCCCATGATCAGCAACACGCGCAGGAGCACCTGCAGGGCCGAGATGGCGTAATTGACCATGGTCGGTTCCAGCTGGCGGGTAGTCAGAACGCGGCGTACGACCTTGGCGAGCGTGTTGACCAGTATGCTGCCGATCACCCAGATGACGATGGCTGCCAGCACTTTGAGGCCAAATGGCACCAGATAAGAGTTGATGAGCGTATCCAGATTAAGTAGATGTTGTTGCATAGAGCGTCCTTTCATTGCTTTGGTATTCAAGCATTAGTGCATGGGATGGCAATTTTGTTGCACTGCTGCATTGATGATTTTGGCGCGGTAAAAATTGAAAAACCTCGCAAAAACATGTGTTTTTGCGAGGTTTGCGGCGTAGTCCCGCGTCTGATCGCCGAGCGATCAGCGTTTGAGTGCGCGCCAGCCGATGTCGCGACGCAGTTGCGATCCTTCGAAGTGAATCAGATCCGTGACGGCATAGGCTTGTTTCTGTGCCATCTTGACGCTGTCACCCAGTCCCACTACGCATAGCACGCGACCGCCCGTGGTGGTCAGCTTGCTGCCGTTGAGCGTGGTACCGGCATGGAAGGTCACGCAATCGACAGTTTCAGCCGGGATGTCGGTAATCAGATCGCCCTTGCGCGGCGCATCGGGATAACCGGCTGCAGCCATGACCACGCCCAGTGCGGTGCGGCGATCCCATTCTAGTTCGATAGTGTCGAGTGTGCCGTTGACGGCATGTTCCATCACGGTCAACAGATCAGTCTTCAGGCGCGCCATGATCGGTTGTGTCTCAGGGTCACCCATGCGGCAGTTGAATTCCAGTGTTTTGGGATTGCCGGCATCGTCGATCATCAGCCCGGCATAGAGGAAGCCGGTGAAATTGATGCCATCCTTGGCCATACCTTGCACGGTCGGCACGATGACTTCGCGCATCACGCGCGCATGCAGCGCCGGGGTCACGATAGGCGCCGGCGAATAGGCACCCATGCCGCCGGTGTTAGGGCCCTGATCATGGTCTTGCAGGCGCTTGTGGTCCTGGCTGGTGGCCAGTGGCAGGATGTTCTTGCCGTCCACCATGACGATGAAGCTGGCTTCTTCGCCGGCGAGGAATTCTTCGATCACTACGCGCGCACCAGCGTCGCCCAGTTTGTTGTCGGACAACATCATGTCGACCGCGCTATGTGCTTCTTCCAGCGTCATGGCAACCACCACGCCCTTGCCGGCGGCCAGGCCGTCGGCCTTGATCACGATCGGCGCGCCTTTTTGCGCGATGTAGTCATGCGCGGCGGCGACGTCGGAGAAGGTCTGATATTCAGCGGTCGGGATGGCATGGCGTTGCATGAAGGACTTGGCGAAATCCTTGGAGCTTTCCAACTGTGCTGCTTCGCGTGTGGGGCCGAAGATTTTCAGGCCGCGCGCGCGAAACAGGTTGACGATGCCCGCTGCCAGCGGCACTTCAGGACCGACCACAGTGAGCGCGACATGTTCTTTTTCGACGAAATCGGCGAGTTCATGGAGATCCGTGATCGCGACGTTTTCCAGGCGCTCGTCGAGTGCTGTGCCGCCATTGCCAGGCGCGACGTAGACTGTTTGGATACGGGGTGATTGGGCGATTTTCCAGGCCAGTGCGTGTTCACGACCGCCGGAGCCAACAACGAGAATTTTCATGGGAGCACTATCTATAAGGGTTGGCCGGCTTACTCTTCGATCACGGCATTGCTGTAAATCTCTTGTACGTCATCGAGGTTTTCCAGGGCATCAAGCAATTTTTGCATCTTGACGGCATCGTCGCCGGTGAAAACCGTTTCGGTGGCCGGTTTCATGATGACTTCTGCCATCTCCGCCTTGAAGCCGGCTTTTTCCATCGCGGTCTTGACGCCGGCCAGGTCGTGCGGCGGTGTCAGTACTTCAATGCCGCCTTCGTCGTCGCTGATGACATCTTCAGCGCCAGCCTCCAGCGCCGCTTCCATGACCGCATCCTCATTGCTGCCGGGCGCATAGAGTAACTGACCGCAGTGTTTGAACATGAATGCCACCGAACCTTCAGTGCCCATGTTGCCGCCGAACTTGGAGAACGCATGGCGCACTTCGGCAACCGTACGAATACGATTGTCGGTCATGCAATCGACAATGATGGCGGCGCCGTTGATGCCATAACCTTCGTAGCGTACTTCCTCGTAATTGACGCCGTCGAGTGTGCCACTGCCGCGCTGGATGGCGCGGGTAACGTTGTCCTTGGGCATGTTGGCGTCGGCCGCTTTGTCGACCGCCAAACGCAAGCGCGGATTGGCGTCAGCATCGCCGCCACCCATGCGGGCTGCCACGGTGATTTCTTTAATCAGGCGCGTCCAGATTTTGCCGCGCTTTTCGTCTTGACGGCCCTTGCGATGTTGAATATTGGCCCATTTGCTGTGTCCAGCCATGATGAATCTTTCCTGCCTTGATCGAACACCTTGGTCCTGCTTTCCGCATTTCCGCTGAATTTCGCGCAATGTTACGCAATGTCGCAGATCGCCTCGAATCGAGGAAAGGTGTTCTAGTTATAATCGACCCGGAATTTTATCATATCGTCCGCCCCCGAGGCCGTCTCAGGGTGTTCTCTTTATTGGTTTTTCATCATGATCAAGCCGCTTGCCGATGACTGAAGTCCATGGTCGCTTCCAGCCACGCCTTACTTTGCATACGCTCACGCGTGGCGACGGCGTATTGGGTTTGCGCCCCGGCGGCCTGTTCGGGCCGCGCGGCGGCAACGTGACCGTAGCACAGGTGGACTGGACCTATCAGATCGAATCCGGGCTGTACTGGGAAACTGCCGCGCCGCTCACGCTCACGCTCATGGGAGATATAACGCCAGCGCGTCCGGTCTTGATTGATGCCGCAGGCCGCCCATGGCGGCTGCTGCGTGATCAGGCGGCAGAAGCCGCAGCCTGGGATATGCTCAGCGCCAGCGGTTTGCATGCCTTGCCGGCGCAGGCGCTGCAATGGCGCAGCGAGGAGCTGGCGACACTGACGGACCCTTTGTGGTCGCAGTTGCAGGAAGAGCGGTTTGGCGATTTTTGGGCGGACCAAGTGCCGCAGTTGCAGCAACAGGGCTGGCGCATCATTGTGCGGCCCGGCTTTGCCCACGAAAGTGTGACGGTTGAGGCCTGGCGTGTGGTGGTAAATCCGGCCGATGGCGAGCTGCTGGGTAAGGAACTGGCGAGCACGCTGACGCAGTCGGCCGCCAGGCGCATCAGCGCGGTAGGTGGTTTGGGCGCTGCCGGGCGAGCCGGCTGGTGGCTCATTACGATGGGGGTTGAGATCGAAGGTCAGGCCTGCGATCTGGTGCCGATGCTGGCTGATTTGATCAAGCGCGATGCGCGCTGGCTCGATCAGAAAAAAATTGCTGCGATCGACGATTTTGCGCTGATTTCCTTGCGTGCTCCGGGCGGCAAACGCGTTGACGCGCCGGCCGCCGTGCTCAAGCTGATCGTCGCTGCGGTGCTCGACTTATTGAGCGATCCGCGCCGCAAGGATGGCGTTTTACGTGTGTCGGCCTGGGATGTTTGTCGCATCGACGATTTGTGTCAGCGCCTGGCAGCAGGTGAGGGAGCTGGTACAGGCGTTTGGCAATTGCACACCCATGCCGCCTTGCAGGCCCTGGCGCAGCGCTTGCGCGCGGCTGGCACGCCACCGCCGGTGGCCCAGCCGGTCGGTCTCGGGGTGCACTTGCGCGCTTACCAGTTGCACGGTTTGGCCTGGCTGCAATACTTGCGGGAGCATGATCTGGGCGGCATTCTGGCCGACGACATGGGGCTGGGCAAGACTGCCCAGGTGTTGGCGCACATCCTGCTCGAAAAGCAGTCTGGCCGGCTCGATTGTCCGGCCTTGGCGGTATTGCCGACCTCGTTGCTATTCAACTGGCAGGCCGAAGCGCAACGCATTGCGCCCGATTTGCGCGTGCTGGTGTTGCAAGGCACGCAGCGTGAGCAAGATTTTAGCCGGATGGCGCAGTACGACCTGGTGCTGACCACTTATGCACTGGTGTGGCGCGATCTCGATGCCTTGCTGTGCCAGCAATTTCATCTGCTGATCCTGGACGAGGCGCAAATCGTCAAAAATGCCGGTGCACGGGCGGCGCGGGCGGTACGCCGCCTGCATGCCCGCCATCGGCTGTGTATGACCGGCACGCCCTTGGAAAATCATCTGGGCGAATTGTGGAGTCAATTCCATTTCCTGATGCCGGGCTTTCTGGGCGAGGCCGGCCGTTTCACGCGCCTGTGGCGCAAACCGATTGAAGACAACGGCGATGGTGCTCGCGCGCAAATGCTGGCACAGCGGGTGCGGCCCTTCCTGTTGCGGCGGCGCAAGCAGGAAGTCGCCAGTGAACTGCCGGCGTGCACGGTGGCGGTCAAATTGCTGCGTCTGCAAGGGGCACAGCGCGACCTGTATGAGAGTGTGCGGGTGGCCGCCGACAAGGAGGTAAAGCGCGTCTTGCAGCGGCGCGGTTTCACTGGCGTCCAGGTCTCCATCATGGATGCCTTGCTGAAGTTGCGCCAGGTCTGCTGTGATCCGCGTTTGCTCAGGGGCGATTCCAGCAAGGACGCTGAGTGCGTCGAGAGCGCCAAGCTGACGTTGTTGCGCGACATGTTACCGACGCTGGTAGCGCAAGGACGGCGGATACTGGTGTTTTCACAATTCACCAGCATGCTCAAGCTGATTGCCGCCGAACTCGATGACTTGCAGTTGCCCTGGCTGGGGTTGACAGGCCAGACGCCGGTAGCGCAGCGCGGCCAGGTGGTGGCCGATTTTCAGGCTGGACGGGCGGCGCTGATGTTGATCAGTCTCAAGGCTGGCGGCATCGGCCTCAATCTGACCGCGGCCGACACCGTGATCCTGTTTGATCCATGGTGGAATCCCGCCGTCGAGGAGCAGGCGATTGCGCGCGCCCATCGCATCGGCCAGCAGCAGACGGTGCTGGTCTACAAGCTGATTGTTGAAGGCAGCATTGAAGAGCGCATTCAGCAATTGCAGCAACGCAAGGCGATCTTGACTGAAGGTGTGCTGGGCAGTGATGCCGGGCTGGCGCCGAAATTTGACGAGGCTGAACTGGCCGCCCTGATCGCGCCGTTGCCGCCTTTGTTGGGTTGAGCTAGAAGCTTGTTGAGGTTGTCTGCGGAGCAGGCTGTGTGGCCGGCGCGACTGTAACTGGGATCACATTTCTCGGACTGATCGACAGTTATCTGTCGACATAATGTGCCTTGTATTTGTGCATATGTTTAAAAAAATAACCACAAAAAAGCAAATTTAATTTCGTGAGATAATAAGCGCCAGTAGTCGATAGGCGTACATTTGTTCGATAATCGAACTTTGCGAATCATGCGCATGCCGGCAATCAAAGTCATTCATGAAGCATCGTATTTTTCAGGCTTAGGTGTCATTGCGGATGATTGATTCGTCGCAGGCCGCCAAGGTGAGCTTGAGCCTTATCTCTTGGATGGATCAAACCGTCAAAGACAAAGTGTCGTTGCAGTTTGAATCCGGTTTGTAGAGTCCGTCCTTGATTCATAAGCCGGCAAGGAGATAGTTCGGCACATTGTAGCCTGTTGCTTTTGTCATCCAGATTATGAAAGTAGCCGATTTTTGTGCGACTGCATCTTTGTCAAATTTGCCGACAGCATGTTGGATTGGTGCGGAAAAAATGATTTTCTCAACATCTAAGAAGCGCAAACGGCATAGCTACATCTCAAAACAGCCCTGCTAGCAGCGGCTTATATTCATTTTCAATAGAGGAAAATATGCGAAGACGTCATTTCCTATTATCACTTGCAGTGCTGGCCGGCACCGTCGTGATGGCCAAAGCCAAGGTGATTTGGGGCGGCCTGCCATGGACTGGAAAAGTGGCAAATCCTCCCCAGCCGGTCGTGGCTGACGGGTGGAAATTTTTTAGCGCTGAAGAAGCTGCGTTGACTGAAGCCATTGCAGACCGCTTGATTCCTCAGGATGAGCTTAGCATCGGTGGCAAGGAGGCGGGTTGTGCGGTATTTATCGATGCGCAACTGGCCGGTGAATATGGCAAGGGAAGCTATCTTTACCTGGATGGCCCACTCAAACAAGGCCTTGCTCAGGCCGGACCGCAATTCAAAGAAGGTCCAGCAGCCCGTTGGCGAGCTGGCTTGGCGGCCTTCAGTCAGGCCGTATTGATCCAGAACCAGGGCAAACGCTTCGTTGATTTGCCTCCAGAAAAGCAGGACGCCATGATTGTGCAGTGGGAAGCCGGTACCTTGCCTCTCAATGGTGTAGATGCAAAGCAGTTTTTCAGTCTCGTGTTGTGGAATGTACGCGAAGGTTTTTTTGCCGATCCTATCTATGGCGGTAATAAAGATATGGCTGGCTGGAAAATGGTTGGCTTTCCCGGTGCACGGTACGATTTTCGTGACTACATGGATAAGCCCGGCAAGAAGCTGGATATTCAGCCGGTCAGTTTCATTCGCAGGCAATCGTAATTTTTCGTGGTCGGAAGAAGTCATTCTCACATCTATTCCCACAACATTAAATTTCGAAACATCATTCACGGCAAGGCAAGCGTGTAGTGGATGATTTTTCCTGATTTAGGGAATATTGAAAATACATATCAAGGAATCCTAAATGGCTAATAAACGGCCCAAAGTGGATGCGGTTATTGTTGGTTTAGGTTGGGCAGGATCGCTAATGGCCAATGAACTGACCGAAGCCGGTCTGAACGTTGTCGCAATTGAACGTGGTGCATGGCGCGATACCAGTACTGATTTCCCCACCACCATTGATACTGATGAATTGCGGTTCGCCCGCAGGCGGGAGTTATTGCAACCGCTCAGCGTAGAAACAATGACCTTTCGCAACAAGCCCGCACAAGAGGCTTTGCCGTTGCGGGATATGAATACCTATCAATTCGGATGGGGCGTTGGCGGCGCCGGCTCTCACTGGAACGGCATGACCTGGCGTTTCCTGCCGAGCGATTTTGTCACTTACAGCAATACGGTCGAAAAATACGGAAAGAAACGCTTTGTTGACGGCTTACAGGTGCAGGACTGGGGTATCACCTACGATGATCTGGAACCCTTCTACGACAAATTTGAACGTATTGCCGGCACTTCAGGCAAAGCAGGCAATATTCGCGGCACCAAAATTGCCGGGGGAAATGTGTTTGAAGGTCCGCGTGAGCGTGACTACCCTTTGCCGCCGTTAGCACGCACCCAGGCCGCGCTGTTGTTTGACAAAGCGGCCCAAAATCTTGGCTTGCATCCATTTGCTGTTCCCGCTGGCAATACCTCTGGTGCGTACACTAACACTCTGGGCGTCAAGATGGCGCCGTGCACATATTGTGGCTACTGTGAATTTTTTGGTTGTGGCAACTGGTCGAAAAGTAGTCCTCAGGCCTGTGTATTGCCGGCGCTGATGATGCGCAAGAATTTCAGCGTCATCCCGAACGCCGAAGTCATGCAGGTCAATCTCACGGCCGACAAGAAAATGGCGACCGGTGTGACCTTTATAGACAATGAAGGCCAGGAATGGGAGCAGCCTGCCGATATCGTGATCTTGTCGGCCTACCAATTCGATAATGTCCGGTTAATGCTCTTGTCAGGCATTGGTAAGCCCTATAACCATGTGACAGGTGAAGGTGTCGTCGGCCGCAATTATGCCTATCAAACCATTGCCGGGGCCTCCATCTGGTTTAAGAATGAGCAGCTGAATCCGTTTATCGGCGCTGGCGCATTGGCGCAGGCAGTCGATGACTTCAACGGGGATAATTTCGATCATTCCGGTCTCGATTTCATTGGTGGCGGAACCATGTTGATTCATTCCACTGGCGGCCGCCCTATTGGGATGTCGGGCGGCTTGCCTAAAGGCACGCCACAATGGGGCAAGGATTGGAAAAAAGCGTACCAGAAGGCTTACCAAAACTATAATTCCATCTATGTCATGGGCAATAGTTACCCGCATCGCGACGTTTTCCTAGACTTGGATCCTACCTACAAAGACCGTCATGGGCGTCCGCTATTACGGGTTACCTTTGATTGGAATGAAAACGATAAACGCAGCGGCAAATTCATGGCCGATCGTTCCATGGAAATGGCTGATGCATTAGGGGTGGAATTCAAAGAACGCAGCGAGCCCACTGCTGCACCATTCACGCCCATGAGCAATCTGTCGTCGCACACCACTGGAGGTGCTTGCATGGGTGACGATCCGCGTACCAGTGCCGTCAACAAATACCTGCAAAGCTGGGATGTGTCTAACACCTTTGTCTGCGGTGCATCGGCCTTTGCCAATAATGGCGGGTACAACCCGACGGGAACAGTCGCTGCGCTCACGCTGCATGCGGCACGGGCAATACGTGAGCAATATCTTAAATCTCCAGGTCCATTAGTAAAGGTCTGACATGGTGACGACACAAAAGACATCTAAGCCAGCCAGAAAACGATGGTTTATCCTGATCGCGCTGCTGGTTCTGGCACTCATCGTGTTACTGGCGCTGATGCAATGGCGCAGCATGCAGCACAACAGCAGTGCCGGTGATGCCGTATTGCTCGAAAAAATCACTCGCTATGATCAGTCGCATGGTGTATCGAGCGATACAGTGCAGCGTGGCATGTACCTGGCTCAGGCTGCGGACTGCATTGCCTGCCATACCAATACTGGCGGTAAGCCGTTTGCCGGCGGTCTCCCCATGGGGACCCCATTCGGAGTGATTACTTCGAGTAATGTCACACCAGACAAAACATACGGTATCGGTAATTGGAGTGCAGAAGAATTTATCCGCGCTACTAAGCAGGGAGTTGCCCCGCATGGCAAATTGCTGTATCCGGCGATGCCGTACAACTTGTATGCCACGGTCTCTGATCGTGACATATTGGATATATTCTCCTACCTGAAAACCATCCCGGCGGTGGCAGAACCCGCGCCAGCGAATCAATTGCCATTTCCTTTTAACATCCGGCAATTGATGTTTGGCTGGAACTTGCTGTTCTTCAATCCCTCACCATTCAAACCGGATCCCAGCAAATCTGTTGAGTGGAACCGGGGCGCTTATTTGGTAGATGGTCTTGGGCATTGCGCAGCCTGCCACAGCGGCAAGAATTTGCTGGGAGGTAACCGTGATTACCTGCTTGGGAATGATCTGGAAGGCTGGCACGCACCTGAACTGAGTGGCAGCCACTACCTGGGGCTTGGTAGTTGGAGTACGCAGGACATCGTGGATTATCTCCAGGCGGGTGGTAACAAGATCACCGTGGCGGCCGGTTCGATGGGCGAAGTGGTTAGCAACTCAACCCAGTACATGACTGCAGACGACCTCAAGGCGATCGCTGTGTATCTACAAAGCCTGCCGGGTTCGGGCAAGGCCGCGCCAGCTGCTCTGGCTGCGACCGATGAGACCATGGTTCTAGGTCATCAACTGTACCAGGTCAATTGTGCCGCATGCCATGCCAGTAATGGGCAAGGGGTCAACGCCATGGTACCGTCGCTGGCCAATAGCCCCGGTGTTCAGGCGTCTGGTGCAAATAACGTGATTCGCACGGTGCTCGTTGGAGGCAGAGGTGCCGCCACCCACAGCAACCCCACCAGTGCGCAGATGCCGGCATTTGCCTGGAAGCTGTCGGATACCGATGCGGCAGCTATTGCTACGTACATCCGTAATGTGTGGGGCAATGCGGCGCCGGCAGTGTCAGCAAAAGACGTTGCCGGCATCCGTGCCAAGCTCAATGCCGGGGCTTTGCTTACGCAGCATTGAACCTGAGCATTCCGCTTTGTTGCCAGGATAATGACAGGCACCTCGTGCTACGAGGTGCCTGTTTTTTTGTCCATCATCGCGGGATGAATCAAATGAATTGTCCATTACGCTCAACAAGACGGATGCCATCCATGAACGTGTGCATCCGGTGGTATGGCTGCAGACAGTTTACAATCAGCGGATGTCCACGATTTCATCCCCTCACCATCTAGCCCAGCGCCGCGCTTTTTTGACCGGACTGTCGTTTGCCGTCATCGGCGCCATTTTCTTTTCCGCCAAGGCCATCGTCGCCAAGCTGATGTACCGCTATCAGGTCGATGCGGTGATGGTGATTTCATTGCGTATGTTTCTGTCGCTGCCGATGTTTGCGGCGTTGGCCGTGTGGCAGGCGCGCAAGTCGCCGCCGTTGGCAAGAAGCGACTATGGCAAGATTGTGTTTCTCGGGTTGATCGGCTATTACCTGTCGAGTTTTCTGGATTTTCTGGGGTTGCAATATATCTCGGCCGGCCTGGAGCGGCTGATCCTGTTCCTGACGCCATCGTTCGTGCTGTTGATTTCATTTTTCTTCTTCAAGCGCCGCGTCAGTCTGGTGGAGTGGGGGGCGCTGCTGGTGTCTTATGCCGGCACGGCCTTGGTGCTGTTGCACGATCTCAAGAGCGGTAGCAATGTACTGCTCGGCAGCACGCTGGTGTTGGGCGCTGCGGTGTCGTATGGCCTATATCTGATTTTTTCCGGTGAACTGGTGCGGCGCGTGGGTGCCATGCGCTTGGTGGCGTATGCGATGTGCGTGTCGTCGCTGGCCTGTATTGTGCAATTCTTTATTCTTCGCTCGGCAGCGACGCTGGTGCTGCCGCTGGCGGTTTATCAGCTATCGCTGATCAATGCGGTGTTTTGTACCGTCTTGCCGGTGTGCCTGACCATGATTGCAGTGGCACGCATCGGCGCTCCCAATGCCGCCCAGGCTGGTCTGGTGGGGCCGGTGTCAACCCTGTTTCTGGGGGCGCTGCTGCTGGATGAGCCGATTACCGTGATTCAGCTGGTCGGCACGGCGCTGGTGTTGGCGGGTATTTATCTGCTGTCACACAAGAAGACGTAATTTTTGATTTAATTTAATTTATTTTTATTCAGGAGACCGAGATGACCAAAGCGATCAGAATGTTCAAGACCGGCGGGCCGGAAGTGATGGAATATGTCGATGTCGAGGTCGGCGAACCCGGACCGGGCGAAGTGCTTATCCGTCATGCGGCGTGCGGCTTGAATTTCATCGACGTGTATTTCCGCACCGGCTTGTATCCGCAGCCGCTGCCGGCTGGCTTGGGCCAGGAAGGTGCCGGCACCATCGAGGCGGTCGGTCCCGGCGTGGTCGAGTTTCAGGTCGGCGACCGAGTTGCCTATGCCGGTCGTGGCAACGGTGCCTACTCGGAGGCACGCGTGATGCCGGCGGATATTTTGGTCAAACTGCCCGACGCGATCAACTTCGATACCGCCGCTGCCATGATGTTGCAAGGCATGACCGTGCAATATCTGCTGCGCCAGACCTATCCGCTTAAGGGGGGCGAAACGATTCTTTTTCATGCCGCCGCCGGTGGTATCGGGCTGATCGCCAGTCAATGGGCGCGGGAGCTTGGCGTGACCATGATCGGCACCGTCAGCACCGATGAAAAAGCCGCGCTGGCCAAGGCGAATGGCTGCGCGCATGTGATCAATTACAAGACCGAAAATTTTGTCGAACGCGTCAAGGAAATCACTGGCGGCAAAGGTGTGCCGGTGGTCTATGATTCGATCGGCAAGGACACTTTCAGCGGTTCTCTGGATTGCCTCATGCCGCGCGGCATGATGGTCAGCTTCGGCAATGCCTCGGGGCCCGTGGCGCCCTTTGGCCTTGGCGAGCTGGCGTCGCGTGGTTCGCTGTTCTTGACGAGGCCGTCGCTGGGGCACTATGTCGCCACGCGCGAGGCGCTGGAAGCAACCGCCGGTGATTTGTTTGCCATGGTGTCGAGCGGTCGCATTAAAATCGAAATCAATCAGCGCTATGCACTCAAGGATGCCGGTCAGGCGCACAGCGATCTGGAAGCGCGCAAGACCACTGGTTCAACCATCCTGGTCCCTTGATTTTTTGATAAGAAAGCCGCGCCATGGATCAACTTGAATCTGCTAAAAGCACGACGAAGCACGCGGATGAGCCGCTTTCGGAGGTCGACGGGTCGCCCAAGTTCGGCCGTCTGCTCATCGTATTGATGCTGGCGGTGCTGCTGATTGTGGCCATCACCTTCGGCAGCGAGGCCTATTACTCCTAGCGCCGACCCGGGCACTGGCGGCTAGGGGATCTCCATCTCGACATGACGCTGCACGCCGCTGGGCCCGGGAAATTCGGCAAAGGCGCTACGCACCATATAGGGCATCGCGACTGGCAAGGTACCTTGATAACCGGCGCTATGGACGATGACGTCATAGAGCTTTTGTCCATTGCTGCTACGTTCAATGCCGATATCGAGCTGGCGCTCGAACACTGGATAGGCGGTTTGCTGCATGGGCGCGGCCCACAGCGGATCATAGAACGGTCCCGGTCCCCGGCGCCACGGCCGCGCCGGGCCATACAGCATTGGGTCGTAGAGCGGCTCGGTCACCACCAGGGTGCCGGTCTGCATGCCGTAGTGGAAGTTGACCTTGAGCGCTGCCGTGGTGGCGTCGTGGGCATCGACAAAACCCAGGCGCAGCAACTCAAAGCGTATTAGTTGCGCATAGTTGCCATATTCCGGGTCTCCATCCTGTTGCGGCTCGGGGGCGAACACAAAGGACTTGTCCTGGAGGTCGGCCGGCCAGGCGTGATAGGCGGTGACGTCACTGCTGATCGTGGTGGCGCATCCCGTGAGCAGTAGGATGCTGGAAGCCAATAAGATGCCAAGCAAGTGTTTCATAAAAATCTCCGTGGGGTCTGGCGGGGCATATTGTCGCCGTTTTCTGCCTATTCGGGCAGTTGATTGGTAAAATCTCGTTTTGTTCCCGCCCCTTATTTATTGGATTTCCTTCATGCGCAATCCCACACCCCCGACGATATACCGTAAAGATTATGCCGCGCCGACCTATTTCGTCGACACGGTCGAAATGGGTTTTGACCTTGCTCCTGAACTGACCCGGGTAGCCACGCGGATTGCCATGCGGCGCAATCCGGCTGCCGCCGGTAAAGACATCGAGCTCTATGGCGAGGAATTGGAACTGGTGCAATTGCGGCTCAACGGTAAATTGCTGACGGCGAACCAATACCAGGTGGCCGATGGCGTCCTGCGCATTGCAGGAGCGCCGGCCAAGGTGGTGCTGGAGATCGAAACCACCAACCGGCCGCAGCAGAATACTTCGCTGATGGGCTTGTATGTGTCCAATGGCAATTTTTTCACGCAATGTGAAGCCGAAGGCTTCCGCAAGATTACCTATTTTCCTGATCGTCCCGATGTCATGGGCAAGTACACCGTGATGCTGCGGGCCGACAAAAAGACCTGCCCGGTGTTGCTGTCGAACGGCAATCTGATCGAACAGGGGGAGCTCGCTGATGGACGCCATTACGCCAAATGGGAAGATCCGTTCAAAAAACCGTCCTATCTGTTTGCCTTGGTGGCCGGCAATCTAGTCTGTCAGGAAGAACGCTACCGTTTGCAGTCGGGGCGCGAGGTCTTGCTGCAGGTATGGGTGGAACAGGGCAATCTGGACAAGACCCAGCATGCCATGGATTCTCTCAAGAACAGCATCCGTTGGGATGAAGAGCGCTTCGGCCTGGAGCTGGATCTGGATCGTTTCATGATCGTGGCCGTCGGCGACTTCAACATGGGCGCGATGGAAAACAAAGGCCTCAATATTTTCAACACCAAGTTCGTGCTGGCCAATTCGCGGATTGCCACCGATATCGACTATGCCAACATTGAAGCGGTGGTCGGACATGAATACTTTCACAACTGGACCGGCAATCGGGTGACCTGCCGTGACTGGTTCCAGTTGTCGCTCAAGGAAGGCCTGACCGTGTTTCGCGATCAGGAATTTTCGGCCGATATGATCGGCAGCGACAGCGGTCGCGCCGTCAAGCGCATTGATGACGTGCGTGTGCTGCGCCAGGCGCAATTCCCGGAAGACGCTGGTCCGATGGCGCATCCGGTGCGCCCCGACTCCTTTGTCGAGATCAACAATTTCTACACGGTTACGGTCTACGAAAAGGGCGCCGAGGTCGTGCGCATGGTGCAGACGCTGCTCGGTCGCGATGGCTTTCGCAAAGGCATGGATCTGTACTTTGCCCGGCATGATGGCCAGGCCGTGACCTGCGATGATTTTCGCGCCGCCATGGCCGATGCCAATGGTCGCGATCTGACGCAGTTCGAGCGTTGGTACAGCCAGGCCGGTACGCCACGACTGACAGCGACGTTGCGTTACGACGCCAAGGCGAAGACGGCCGAATTGACCTTGACGCAGTCGTGCCCGGCGACACCAGGCCAGAAGAAAAAACTGCCCTTCCATATTCCGGTTGCACTCGGTCTGCTCGACAGCCAAGGGCGCGACATGGCGTTGAGGCTGGCCGGTGAAAAGTCTGGCGCTAGCGATACCACGCGCGTGTTGGAACTGACGCAAGCCAAACAGACTTTCCAGTTTGTCGATGTTGCTGAGAAGCCGGTGCCGTCCATCTTGCGCGGATTTTCTGCGCCGGTGGTGCTGGAATATGAATACAGCGACGCCGAGCTGGCCTTCTTGATGGCGCATGACAGTGATCCGTTCAATCGTTGGGAGGCGGGTCAGCGCCTGGCCATGCGCCGTTTGCTCAGCCTCACTGCTGCGGTGCAGGCGGCACGCCATGCCGGTAGCGTGGTTGCGGTCGATGCTTTCTTGGACAATCAGCTATACGACAGCGCACTGACCGATGCTCTGCGCGCCACACTCAACGATGCCTCGCTCGATCCGGCCTTGCGTGAGCTGGTACTGACATTGCCCTCAGAAACCATGATCGCTGAACAGATGGACGTGATCGACCCGCATGCCATTCACGCCGCACGCCAATTCTTGCGTCGCAGTCTGGCCGCCGCCTTGCGTGCCGATTTGTTGCACATTTATGAGACGATTCAGGCCGCGCAAAGCCAGCAGGCTTACAGCCCGGATGCGACAGCCAGCGGCCAGCGCGCACTCAAAAATACCGTCTTGTCTTACCTGGCGGAACTGGACGATGCGCAAGTCCATGCGTTGGCGCAACAACAGGATGAGATTGCCGACAACATGACCGATCGCTTGGCGGCGCTGGCAGCACTGGCCAATAGCCACGCCTCGAGCAAGACGGCGGCGCTGGCAGCATTCTACGACGAGTTCGAAGCCGAAGCGTTGGTGATTGACAAATGGTTTACGCTGCAAGCCACGGCACGCACCGCTGATGTGCAAGCCGTGCGCACGCTGGCCCAGCACCCGGCATTCACGCTCAAGAATCCAAACCGTGCGCGCAGCCTGATTTTCAGTTTTTGCAACGGTAACCCGTCGGCCTTTCATGCTGCCGATGGCAGTGGTTACCATTTCTGGGCCGAGCAAGTGATTGCGCTCAACGGCAGCAATCCGCAAGTGGCTGCACGTCTGGCCCGCAGTCTGGACCGCTGGCGCAAATATGCGCCAGCATTGCAGGAACGCATGCGCAGTGCCTTGCGCCAGGTGGCCGATGCACCCAATCTGTCGCGTGACGTGGCCGAGGTGATTAGCAAATCGCTGGCTAATTGAATTGATTTTTAAAGAGAGAGCATCATGAGCAAACGAATCAGCCTTACTCAGCATTTGATTGAGCAACAGCGCCTGCACAACAAGATTCCTTCCGAACTGCGGTTGTTGATCGAAGTCGTCGGTCGTGCCTGCAAGAGCATCAGCCATGCCGTCGGCAAGGGTGCGCTGGGTGAAGTACTGGGCAGCGCCGGCAGTGAAAACGTGCAAGGCGAAGTGCAAAAGAAGCTGGATGTGATTTCCAACGAAATCCTGCTCGAAGCGAACGAATGGGGTGGTCATCTGGCCGGTATGGCGTCGGAAGAAATGGAAACCATCCATCCGATTCCCAACCGTTATCCCAAGGGCGAATATCTGTTGCTGTTCGATCCGCTGGACGGCTCCAGCAATATCGATGTCAATGTCTCCATCGGCACCATTTTCTCGGTGCTCAAGGCGCCGGACGGCATGACTGCGCCGACCGAAAAAGATTTCCTGCAACCCGGGGCCAAGCAGGTTGCCGCCGGTTATGCCGTGTACGGACCGCAAACCGTGTTGGTGCTGACCACCGGCGACGGCGTGCATTGCTTCACGCTGGACCGCGAGATGGGCGCCTGGGTGCTGACCCAACGTGATATGCAGATTCCAGCCGACACGCAGGAATTTGCCATCAACGCCTCCAATGCGCGTCACTGGTTTCCACCGGTCAAGCGCTATGTGGACGAAATGCTGGCCGGCAGCACCGGTGCGCGCCAAAAGGATTTCAACATGCGTTGGATCGCTTCCATGGTGGCCGACGTGCATCGCATTCTTAACCGCGGTGGCGTGTTTATGTATCCAGCCGATGCGCGTGAGCCGGACAAGGCGGGCAAGCTGCGTCTGATGTACGAAGCCAATCCGATGGCATTCATCGTCGAACAGGCCGGTGGTGCTGCCACCAATGGCATCCAGCGCATTCTCGATATTCAACCGGAGAAGCTGCATCAGCGTGTGGCCGTGTTCCTGGGTTCGAAGAATGAAGTCGAGCGGGTAACGGCGTATCACCAGCAGTAGGTCGTACTAGCGCGCAAGGCAGCGCGCGGTGACAGAAAAAAGGAACGCGTTGTTTGCGTTCCTTTTTTCGTTCTGCGCCGCTGTGGATTGCTTATGTCAAGCCAGCGTGCAGTAATATTGCCAGCCAAAAAACATGGCCAGGCCCAGCACAATCGTCAAGAGCTGATGCCGGGTAACGGCGCAGACGGCGATTGCGGCAATAGCGGCAATCAGTTGTGGATTGCGCCAGCTGAGCTCAATTGATGCGCCGTGCGGCGCCAATATCATCGGCACAATAATGGCCGTCAACACGGTGACGGGAACAAAGCTGAGCGCTTCCTTGAGTGCCTGCGATAAAACGATGCGGTTACCCAGTACGAAGATGAGTGCCTTGACCGTGATCGTGATGGCCATCATGCCTACGATCATCCATGTGTTGTTCATGTTGCCTCCGGGTGCAGCTTGTTGCGTGCCTGCCAATGTCTGAGCATCATGCCGACGGCTACGCCGATGGCGACAGCAATCAGCAAACCCAGCTTATAGGGAACATCTTTCAATAGATAGCTCAGCGCCCCTGCCATCAGCGCCGCAGCCAGATAAGGCAGACGAACCAGTTGTGGAATGACGATCGCAATGAAGGTGACCACCATGGCAAAATCCAGTCCCATCGATTGCAGGTGCGGAAACACGGCGCCAAACGCCAATCCGATCAAGGTCCAACATTGCCAGTTAGCGTACATGGCACAACCGGAACCTAGAAAATACCAGCGCCCTAATGGAGCCATGGGATGTTTGCGGTAATAGGCGTTCATGACGGCAAAGGTTTCATCGGTCAGCAGAAAACCCAGGCCCCAGCGCCAGCGGGCCGGCAAATCAGCGACCTGTGGCAATAGTGCAGCGGCATACAGCATGTGACGCAGATTGACGATCAGGGTTGCCAGCCAGATCACCAGTAAGCCGGCGTGTCCGGCCACCAGACCGACCGCGATGAACTGGCTGGAGCCGGCAAACACACCCAAAGACATCAACTGACCTTGCCAGGCGGCGAGTTGGCTGCCGGCGATCAGAGAGCCGAAAATGATACCAAATGGGGCCGCCCCGAGCAGCATGGGGATGGTGTCGCGACTACCGGCGATGAAGTTCGACCAGCGCGTCGCATGCACCAGATCGGATGGTTGAGATGAGGCTGACGGATTTGACATGACCAACTCCTTTTGGCAAGCATGATACTGCTGGCCCAAGGGGATGACTTGTATGTTCTTGCGCTTGCAGTGCGCGAGGCACGATTATTTTTCGCCCTTTTGCCAGCGTCCAGGTGCGGCGCCGAAAGCGCGTTTGAAATGCCGGCTGAAATGGCTCTGATCGGTAAAGCCGACGGCAGCCGCAACATCAGTGGCAGACATGCCGTGGCGGAGCATGTTTTGGGCGCGATTCAGGCGTAACTGATTACGCCAGGCATGCGGCGGCATGCCCAGGCTGCGGGAAAACAGGCGCGCGGCATGAAAGGGCGAGAGTCCGACGACCGTTGCCAGTTCCGTCAAGCTCATCGTGCGAGTAAGGTCTTCGGCCAGTTTTTCCTGCAATCGCATCAATCGCTGTGCATCGGCATGCAAGGCTTGGTCATTGGGACGCAATACCGCATAGCGTTTCAGCAACATCGAAAATGCTGCCAACAAAGCAGTCTCGGCAGCGAGCGGATCGGCTTGGGATTCGAGCATCTGATGCGCATGGGTGAGTCTGGCGGCCAGTTCTGCATCATGGATGACGCCATCAACCAGCCATGGCATGGCCACGCGATGTCCGACCATGTCGCTGGCCAGATTCTGCATCCAGGAACATGCTGGATAAAACGCGCGATAGGCCCAGCCGCCTTCTGTGGCGCGCTCTCCCGTATGCACCTCGCCGGGATTGATGGCCGCGATGCAACTGGCGCCGGCCAGGCAGCGGCTGCCACGATATTGATAGCTTTGCGCACCGGCTTGTATGACGGGAATCGAAAAGCCTTCATGCCAGTGCGGGGCGAATTCGTGATCGTAATATTGTGCTGTCAGCAACTCCGTGTCTGGCAGCAGGGGGCTGCGCCAGAAGCGGGCATTGTCGGAGAATCTTTTTTGCATTCTGATCGCCTGGACGTATTGTCTACCTTGCCAAAGGCCTTAAACAGCAGAGGCCTTGTGCATCGCTGGCCCTCGCTGTCAGTGTAGCGCAGCGCCCACAGGCGGGTTAGCCATCTCGCGCAAGCCCGGTCAGCGGCGTTGCATCAGTCGCACGCTATGGAGGGCGGTAAACCCCACCGCTAGCCAAATTGGTATATAGGTACCCAATTTGGCCATCGTGAGCGGCTCTTGCAGCAGCACCGTGGCGACAATCACCAGCAAAACCGGCTCAACATAGCCGAGGATGCCGAATAAGCCGAGCGGCAGCAAACTGCCGGCGCGCAGGTAGCAGACCAGTGCCAGCGTGCTGAGTAATCCCAGCAGCGGCAACAGCAGCCATATCAATTGCGCGCGTTGCAGTACGCTGGCCAGGGTCGGGCTGGTCGCCAGGGCATAGCATGCCAATGGCATCAGCAACAGCGTTTCCAGCGTAAAAATCACCAGCGAACTCATCACGATACGGCGCCGCAGCACCATATAAGGCGGATAGCCCAATGCCACTACCAAGGTGGGCCAAGCGAAGGCGCGTGTGGTCCAGAGTTCATGCGACACGCCGATGAGGGCACAACACACGGCGATGCGCTGCCACAAATCGAGTCGCTCTTGATAGCAAAAACGTCCCACCAGGACCATGGTCAGTGGCAGCAGGAAGTAGCCCAGCGATACCTCCAGCGCACGGCCATTGACCGAGGCCCACAGAAACAACCAGATTTGCAGGCCCAACATGGCGGCCATCGCCACGAACGTCAAGGCCAGTAGGGGGCGGCGCAGCAGCATGCCGATGGCGTTGCGCAATTCGGCATGCTGGCCGTGCCAGGACAGCAGCACCAGCACTGGTGGCAAGGTCCAGAGAATGCGCCAGGCGAACAGATCGAGACCGTTTAGCGGCGCCAGCCAGTGCGTGTAGGCAGACATGGTGGCAAACAGCACAGAGGCAGTCACCGACAGGGCAATGCCGCGCGCTGTTTCAGGAGTGGACATAGGGAGAGTTGAATAGGATAGGCACAAATGCGTGCGCAATTGTAGCGTGTAATATTGCCGTGGTTGCTGCGAAGGGCTGACATCAAGTGTGCTGAGACAGTTCTCGGTCTCGAAAATAGTGCCTTGCCTATGTATGTTTTCGCCAAATTGCAATGTAAGGGGGCTTGCTGCGTTACTATGGCAGATTGGCGTTTATTTTCAGTAATTGCCGTCAATCAACATCTATCGTGACGTATCGTTCCCCTGTTGTCGCTATTCTGCTTACCCATTTGAGGCTTGTCATCCTTGTATGAAACAGATTCTGCCACTTTCTCCGCCTGATAAAGCGCCGCGTCGTCCCATCATTCGTCTGGCCGAATCGGTCTATGAACGTTTGCGCGCCGACATTTTTGCATTTCGCTTGCTGCCCGGCGACCGCTTTGCCGAAAATGATGTCGCCGAACGTTTGCAGGTGTCGCGCACCCCGGTGCGCGAAGCCCTGATGCGGCTGCAAAGCGAAGGACTGGTACGTGGTTACTTTCGCAATGGCTGGGAGGTAATACCGATTGATTTCAAGCGCTTTGCTGCGCTTTATGATTTACGCGAAATGATTGAGTTGCATGCCATACGGCGGGTGGCGCGGGCAATTGTCGCGCAGTCTGCCACATGCGCCTCCTTGCTCGGCGAGATCGCCGCCATCTGGCGTGTGCCTGCTGCGCTGCGTGAGCGCGACGGGCTGGTGGTAGCGGCACTCGACGAAGGCTTTCACTTGGCAATGGTGGCGGCGGCCGGCAATTCGGAAACCGATGCTGTCTACCGGCAAGTCACAGAGCATATTCGCATCATGCGACGCTTGGAATTTGCCTATGGCGATTGCATCGACGATACCTATGACGAACATATTGCCGTGCTGGCAGCGCTCGACGCCGGTGAGATCGATAACGCTGAGGCACTCTTGATGCGACATATCAAGGACAGTTACACGGCGGTGCAACAGATCACCATCGATCGTCTCGAACAGGTGCGCACCGAGATGGCTCAGTCTGCAGGAACGGCACCTGGGCGTCGCAAACGTTTTGGTTAGTTGTTGTGAGATGCGAGTGCAGTAACGGCGTCGAAGCTGATTGCGGCGCTGTCGATTGCTGCAATGCGCACACCGAAGCTGCTGATCGCAGCGAGGGTGGCATTGTGGTGAGTGCGTATCGCGATGCCAGTCGCATGCACTTTGTCGTGTGAGGTATGTGCATCAGCGGCGATCGTGACGGCGTAGCCGAGTCCGGCCGCGCGGCGCACCGTGCTGTCGACACAGAATTCAGTGGAATACCCGCACACCACTAGATGCTGCACACCCAATGTGCTCAATGTTTCTCCCAGGCTGGTGTGCAGGAAGGAGTCGGGTGTAGTCTTGCCGATCTTGCGGTCGTGTGCTTCGACTTGCAGGCGGGCATCCAGCGCCCAAGCAGGGGAGCCGGCAACAAGCCCATCGCTGGCCTGTTCATGTTGGATGAAAATGACCGGCACGCCGTAGCTGCGTGCACGTGCACTGAGCGCATTGATGCGTTCGATGACGGTAGCGTCCTCGGCTGGCGCAGGTGTCGGTGCAAACAGCCCGTGTTGAACATCAATGACCAATAAGGCGGTGCGCAGGTACTCAGTGGTGCTTGCAGCAGACATGGACGATTCCGGTTAGTGGTTGCAGAAGTGAATTAGCTGGAACGCATTGTATCAATACGTGCAAGTACGCCGTTAGTGGCGGTGCTGATGATGCGCATCGGGATAGTGAGCATGGCGGTGTTCCAGTTGCGCATGCTGGTGTGGATGCCGGTGCGTGGTACCGGTGGCGATCGGCACTTCATGCGCATGCTGGTGGTGTTCGTCATGGGTGTGTTCATGATCGTGTTCCATTTGCTGATGCACGTGGGCATGGGCATGGTGTTCCGTCAAATGCAGCCAGACGCCCACAGCCATCAAGGCACCGGCGGCTAGCAGCCCGGCCGTGAGCGGCTCCCCTAATGCCAGCGCCAGTAGCGCACCCAGAAATGGCGCAATCGAAAAATAAGCGCCAGTACGCGCTGTACCCAGATGACGCAAGGCCACCACAAATAACGCCAGGCTTACGCCATATGCCAGCAGGCCCAATAGCATGGCACTGCCGATCACCGGCCAGGCCGGCAGCGCGGCACCGGCGGCGCTGGCCAGCAGCAGATTGGTGCTGCCGGCAATCAAGCCTTTGACTGATGCCACCCAGGTGGCATCGTTGAGCGAGACCTTGCGTGTCAGATTATTGTCAATGGCCCAGGCCAGGCAGGCTGCCAAAATCGCCAGCGCCGGCCATTCGGCGCTCAGCGTGGCTTGTTGCGGCCAGCTCAGAATGACTGTCCCGGCGACAATGGCGAGCATGCCGAAGACGATGCGCCGGTCCACATTTTCCTTGAAGACACACCATGCCAGCACGGCCGTGAAGACCCCTTCAGCATTGAGTAATAAAGAGGCGCCGGCAGCAGCCATGTGCGACAAGCCCAGCATGAGCAACACGGGTGCAACGATACCGCCGGCCACAATCGCGCCGCCAAACCAGATCCGCTCTGCAGCCGGCAATACCACGCGGGCAGCGCCAGTGATACGGCGATATAGACTCAAGCCGATGCCAGAACCGAGGTAGAACAGGCCTGCCAGCATCCAGGGCGAGTTGTCGGCGAGGAAGAGTTTGGCCAACGGTGTGGCTGCGCCAAATAGCAGCGCCGCCAGCAGGGCCGCCTTGATGCCGACTGGCATGGCAAGTACAGACGGTTTCATGGGGCTTCCTCAAGATGCAGATAGATGAAGCCCTATTGTAACTGCTGGCACTGCGCTTAACTGCTCCAGCCTAAGCCCAGTGCCTTTTGAATGGCGACGAAGCTGCGCGTCAGATTGGCCTCGGCTTGCACCAGATTTTGTTGCGCATTGATCTGCTGGCGGTTGCTGTCGAGTACATCGATATAGGTGGTGGTGCCGGCACGATAGCGTTGCTGTACCAAATCAAGTGCCTGATCAGCTGCGGCCTTGGTGCGCGCCAGCGTTGCCACGGTGGTGCGGCCATGACCAAAGCGTGAGAGTGAATCTTCGGCATCGCGCAAGGCATTGAGCACGGTCTGACGGTATTGCATTTCGGCTTCGTTGCGCAGTTCTTCGGCCTGTGTCACGCGCGCCGCATTGCGCCCAAAGTCGAGAAAGTTCCAGCTCAAGCTTGGCGCCAGCAGTCCCGAAAAATCATCCAGCCGAGTCAGGTCCGCTGCCTGCGTACCGCCCAGGCCGATGATGCCCAGCAATTTGATGCTGGGGTAGCGTGCCGCTTCGGCCTGGCCAATCTTGGCGGTGTCAGCCGCCAGCGTACGTTCTGCTGCACGAATATCAGGCCGGTGGCGTATCAATGTGGCTGGATCGCCTACGGCGACAGCGGCAGGCGGCAACGGTAAGGGCCCAGGCACATTCAGTTGCTGGTCCAGCGCACCGGGCTCTTCACCTGCCAGTGTGGCCAACTGATTGAGAAAGGAGTCGCGTTCTGCGCGTAGCGGCACCAGATCAGCTCGGGTCGCATCGAGCTGATTCTGCAGGCGAATGAGCTCCAAATTCGAAGTCGTGCCGCGTGCAAAGCGCTGCTGCGTTAGTGCAATCATTTGCTGTTGCAACTGCGTGGCTTGCTCACCTAATGCCAAGCGTTGCTGACGGTCGCGCAGGCTGATGTAAGCATTGGCCACTTCGGCGGCAAGGCTGACCTGGACATCGGCCAAGGAAGCTTCGGCGGCAGCGGAACTGGCGTTAGCCGCCTCGATGCTACGCCGCTGCCCGCCAAAAATATCGACCTCCCACGAAGCATCAAAACCGACACCGAAAAGATTGACATTTTCGCTGCTGCCACTGGTAGTCAATGACGGTAGATCTGCGCGTGCATAGAGTGCCGAGGCACTGGTGGTGGGCATCGCATTGGCCTGCTCCAGATGCAAGGCCGCACGCGCCTGCTGTAGGCGCGCGCGCGCGACGTGCAAGCTAGGATTGGCCGTCAGAGCACGCTGCACCAGCTCATCGAGCAAGGGATCGGCCAAGCCTTGCCACCATAGCTTAAGCGGTGCGTTGCTGTGTAAAGTCACATCATCGGCGCGCACGAAGTGGCCGCTTTGCAGTGCATGCGGCGCCACCTCCGGCGGACCGGCATATTGCGGCCCAAGCGTGCAGGCCGATAGCGCCGCTACGGCGGCCAGCGAAAGGGAAAGGGTAAAAGGGGTAAGAGCGCGCATAGTATTCATCAGTGAGCCGCGACCGGAGGCGCGGAGGTCGGCAGGGGGCGCAGGAAAAAGACCAGCGGCGTGATTGCCAGAATTCCTACTCCCAGCAGCCAGAACAAATCGGTATAGGTCATGGTTAGTGCCTGCACCTGAATGGTGGCAGCCAGTGCCTGGAATGCCGTGGCCTGGTCGCCCAGTGCAGCGGTCTGCGCATGCATGTAGGATTGCACCAGATCGGAGTTGGCCGACAAGCTGTCCTCCAGGCGTCGGCTGTGCAGCCAGATGCGCTGATCCTGGATCACTGCAATCCCGGCCAGCGCCAGCGAACCTCCCAGGTTTCTGGCGGCACTGTACAGGCCGGCGGCATCAGCGGCCTGGGATGCTGGCACCGACCGAATCGCCGCCTGGTTCAGAAATATCATGGCCAGCACGGTGCCCAGCCCACGCAGCAATTGCGAACCGATAAATGAGATGCCGCTCGACAGCGGACTCAAATCGGTCTCCAGGAAGGCGCTCAAGGCCAGCATCAGCAAGCCGCTACCGACGGCCAGGCGAATATCCACGCGCCGCATCAGCAAAGGGGTAAAGGGCATCATCAAGATCATCGGCACGCCGGAGAGCAAGACGATCAGGCCCGACTGCAGCGAATTGTAGTCGGCGATGCCGGACAAGAACTGCGGAATCACGTAGGCCGTACCGTACAGTGCCACACCGACCACCATCGCCATGACCACCACGGCGCCGAATTGGCGGTCGCGCAGCAAGCGTAACTGGATCACCGGATGACGTGCACGCACCTGACCGATCGCCATGAAAATGAAACCGACCAGCGAGGTCAGTGCCAGCCAACGAATCTCGGGTGATGCGAGCCATTGTTCGCGCTCACCTTCTTCCAGCACCACCGTCAGCCCACCCAGTCCCAACGCCATCCCAAGAATGCCGAGCCAGTCGGCTTCGCGCAGCAGCTCCAGCTTGGGTTTGACATAGGGCATGGCTACCAGCAGCAGGGTAATCAGTGCGACACCGACCGGTAAATTGATAAAAAACGCGTAATGCCAACTGACGTTTTCGGTCAACCAGCCGCCCAGCACAGGCCCGAGCACCGGGCCAAGAATGACGGTGGCGCCGAACATCGAATTGCCCACCGGCTGTTGCCAGCGCGGCAGCCGGGTGGCAATGATGGTCATGGCTGTCGGAATTAACGCCCCACCCGTAAAGCCCTGGCCGACGCGACCGATGATCATCATCGGCAAGCTGTCGGCGAAGCCGCACAGCACTGAAAAGCTGGTAAACAAGGTTGCGGCCAGCAGCAGCAGGGTGCGCAGGCCGAGCAGTTTTACCAACCAACCCGATAAGGGAATGACGACGATCTCGGCCACCAGGTATGCCGTAGCAATCCAGGTGCCCTCAGTGCCGCTGGCACCGATTTCGCCCTGTATCGTCGGCAACGACGAGTTGACGATGGAAATATCCAGTGTCGCCATCAGCGCCCCCAACGTGCCGGCCGCGACTGCTAGCCAGGCGCTTGCATCGGCGCGCTGCGGCGCTTCCAATGGCGCATTCACAGCGGCTTCCCAGACGCGTCTTTGGCGCTGATGGTATTGACCTCTGCGGTTACCGATAATCCGGCCACCAGCATGCGGCGCACTTCAGGCGGGGCGTCGATGGCAATGCGAACCGGTACGCGCTGGACGATCTTGGTGAAATTGCCGGTCGCGTTCTGCGGCGGCAACAACGAGAACTGAGCGCCGGTTCCTGGTGAAATGCTTTCCACATGCGCAGCGAACTTCTGATCCGGCAAAGCGTCGATCTTGACCGTTGCCGGTTGGCCGATGCGCATCAAACCGATTTGTGTTTCCTTGAAATTGGCGACCACATAAAACGTCGACGGCACCACTGACATCAGACGCGTGCCGGCTGCCACATATTGGCCGACGCGTACCGATTTATCGCCGATACGGCCGGCGGTGCTGGCTTTGATTTCAATCGATGCCAGATTGACATTGGCGGCATCCAGTTGCGCCTGAGCGTTCTCACCTTGGGCGCGCGCTTGACGGATTTGTGCCTGGATCGCATTGATGCGCAATTGGGTCGCTTCCAGCGCTGCACGGCGCGCGGCGACAGTGGCACGGGTTTGCGCAGCCTGGTTGCGCAGCGAATTCAATTTTTCATGGGTCTCGGCACCGCTGGCAGCCAGAGGAGTATAGCGTTCTGCTTCGCTGGCGGCGAAATGCGCATCTTCTTCGGCCGAGCTCAATTGTGCCTGAGCTTGCGCGATGGTACTTTTTTGTTCTTGCAGCGAAGCTTTGGCCGCGTCCTCACTGGCAGCCGCTGCAGCCAGCTGCGCCTTGAACTGGGCGCTCTGGGCGACATAGTCGCGCCCATCGATGCGCACCAAGGATTGTCCTGCGGTAACTTCTTGATTGTCGGCCACGTACACCTGCTCGACATAGCCGGAGACCTTGGGGGACACGGTCACATTGTCGGCATGGACATAGGCGTCGTCGGTGCTTTCCATATATTTGCCGCGGGTTTCATGGTAAAACAGGCCGCCGGCCAGGGCGATTGCCGCCAGCGCTATGGCGCTGCGCAAGAAAAATATGGCGCCACCACCAAGGCGCTTTTTGCTTGGTTCGGTTGAAGAGTGGCGATTGGCGGTGTCCGTTGCGCTCATGCTTGTTCTATCCTGATCAATATGAAACTATCGGCACCGTAGGGAAAAACAATGGCGCCTCAAATTAGTGGAGGTGCCATATAATATGCTATTAGGGAAAAATATGTCCAATACTTTTACTCCAATTTCAGCGCATACAGAAGCGGCGGAAGCGTTACGTGATTTTTACCTGACATCGCAGCGTACGCTCAATCGGTTGATGACATCGCAGGGGGCTTCCTACGCCAAGACCAAGATGATGATTTACATTCATCGTCAGGGAAAAGTACGTTCGGCTGATCTGGTGGAAGCGTTTGGTTTTGCGCCGCGAACCATCACGGAAGCGGTCGATGGATTGGAAAAAGATGGCTTGGTTGAACGGATTGCGGATACCACCGACCGGCGCGTCAAGTACATCTCGCTGACGCCGTCGGGCGAGGCCGTGCTGCAGTTGTCTGAGCCGTTGCGTAAGCGTTTTATCGAACAGTTATTTGATGTTCTGGATGCTGACGAAAAGAAACAGTTGGCGCAATTGGTTGGCCGTCTCAATGTTCGCTTGTGTGAGCTGGAAAACAATATTGTCGAGGGTACGGATGCCTGAGTCAGGCGTGAACAGGGCGTTCTAGGCTTGCTAAGAAAAACCGGGAAAAGCTATAATCAGCCCCGCGCTGATGTAGCTCAGTTGGTAGAGCAACTGATTCGTAATCAGTAGGTCGGAAGTTCGATTCTTCTCATCAGCACCAGTATCCACAAGGCTTTCAGGAAGTTTTTCTTTTTCTTCTTGATGCCTTAACCGCCAATTTTTCCCCAATCTCACCGGCTGCTGAGATGGAGAGCAATGCATTCCGCTTGTTCTCCAGGCTCAAATGCGCGTACCGCTGCGCATTTTGAATGGTGCAATTCAATACCTCCGCCACCGTCGCGAGGTCATACCCAGCATTGAGCAAGAAGCTTGCCGCAGTATGGCGCAGGTCACGAAACGTTATAGTTGCCCTGCCGATCAACCTGGCGCCTCTCTTGTACTCTTTGTAGAGGGTAAGCGCAGCGCTGATACTGCAAGGAAAAGAGCGCAGTAGGGCGCTGGAATCGAAGCATTAGGGGTATGGCGGCGATCCAGCTAATTTTGTGAAGTGCGAAAGGGAAAAGGGGGAGTACATGAATCACATCAAGGAATTGCTTTCGGAATGGGCGTCGTTTCAGATCGACAAGCGCCACGGCTAAGTGCGATTATCAGCGAAATTACGGCTGCCAGCAAAGAGCAGAGCCAAGGTATCGAACAGATCAATCAAGCGATTGTACTGATTGATGAGGTTACACAGCAAAATGCCGCCCTGGTAGAAGAAGCTGCCGCTGCTGCCGGGTCGTTGCAAGACCAAGCCGACAAACTCGTCGAAACCGTCAATGTATTCAAATTGGATTCGAGAGTGACAGTATCTACTTCTGTATCAGAGACGCCGCCACTGCCGTCTTTGAAAAATGACGCAGCGATCATCGCAATGTCATCGACGAAAAAAATCAATCGCGTAGTCGCCGCAACACCCTCAGAAAAACGTGTCGCCAATGTGCCACTCGGCGAAGAGTGGGTCGCATTTTAAAGGTACTGAATTCATCTAACCAGATGAGTTACTTACATTAATGACGGCCAATTTATCAAATCAGGTTGCCCTAATCAGATCGGCATTGATGAAACGCTAACAAGATTGTTTTTTTTATGCTTAAGAAAATAGTCTCGAATAAAGTGAGCCGTGGGATGTATATCCATAATTTTTGCGGTTCGTGGATAGATATTCCATTCTGGAAAAAATCGTTCTTTATCACATCTGATGATTTATGCGAGCGTGTTAGATCTTGTGGCGTTCACGAGATATGGATTGATATCGACAAAGGGCTCGATGTATTGATCGATATTAGATCTGATGCACCATCTGAGTATTCTGATGTGGTGGAGGGCACGCCCGCTAATTTTGCCTTATTTTCCAACATTGAACCAAATTCGACCGCCTTAGAGCTTGATTGGGCAACACAACTAATTGCAAGATCTAAGGACGCCGTGAATGCAATGTTTTCCGAGGCTCGGATGGGGCGCTTCAGTAGCGTCGAGCATGTAGATTTGCTGGTCAATGAAATCGCTTCATCAGTGATTCGGAATCCCCAAGCGCTGGTTTCGCTTTCGCGATTGAAACAAGCAGATGATTACACCTATATGCATTCGGTTGCCGTATGCGCAATGATGATTGCGCTGGCTAGGTAATTGGGAATGGATGATGCACAGGTTCGCTTGTGTGGAAAAGCAGGGTTGTTGCACGCTTTAGGCAAGATGGCAATCGACGCCAATGTACTAAATAAGCCAGGACCTCTGACCGATCAGGAATTTATGGACATTCAGACACATCCACAATGTGGCTACGAAATGCTGCTATCAATCAAAGACATGCCTTTGGTAGTATTGGATGTTTGCCTTCATCATCATGAAAAATACAATGGCAGCGGTTACCCCGGAGGGTTACGTGCCGAAGAAATTAGTATCTACGCCCGTATTTATATGTTGGACCTTCAGGTGCGACCTCGTCGTCCAACCTCTTCTGATGTAAGTGCGTCACCCGCACCACCTTGCCCAAGAAGTTAGCAGCGGTCTGCTTGTCGTCGATCTCTGTTTTAAATACTTGGTCACCCACAAGCCAGACATGACGCGGTTTCCTATGTGATGGGAAGTCATGGATTGGGTGTCACGCGTGCTTGTAGGCTGATAGGTATTTCCAGGTCGTTGTATCGATATGAATCGACTCGTGTGAGCGACGAACAGTTGGTCGGACCTTTGGTGGCTCGAACGCAATCGACAATCGCGTCGAATGCAAAGTTCAGGTCAATTTACGAACGATGCACCGACCTATCTGGCGTTAGCGATCCCGACAAAAATAAGGAAATTGCCATTTCAACGTGTCGTTCATTATCCGCAGGAGTCAGGCCGGGTTGCATGCCGATGAGGAGTCTGAACAAGTGATCTCCACGCAAGCACGAAATCAGATGAATTGCCAAGGTTTCGAGCGGAATATCGGAACGTAATTGCGCACGTATATCCGGGCGCGAAAAATACCGCACCAATGTTGCTATGCCTAAGGCCGGTCCGGCATCGAAAAAAGCACGGGCCAAGTCGGGATGCGCTTTGGATTCTGCGATGACTACACGCTGTATCCGCCTGGTTCGTTCCGAAGCGATGGTGTTGTAAGTGCGTCTTCCAAAATCATAGAGTACTTCGGACATGGGACGAAAATCCGCATCCAAATTCTGCTTGCCTCCCTGGGTGCGCTCGCGCTCGGATGTGATTGCCGCGCCGAACAAACCTGCCTTGCCGCCAAATTTCACGTAGATGGTGCGCGTCGTCACATGAGCAGCCTTGGCGATCGTATCAAGGCTGACACCGGCATAACCATGCTCGAGGAATAGGTCGATTGCCGTTTGTAGCAGTTGTTGAGTGCGCTCTTCAACTTCATCCTGGCGCGGTCTGCCGGCACTACGCGGTTTGCTTTTGAGTAACTTTTTTGCGTTTTTTGCTGATTTCTCGCCTTCTTGCGTATCAATTGTCATATCGCTCACGGTGCAAGTCCTCATGTTGATTGGCCATTTAAGTATAGCTTAACTAAATGAAATGACGGCATGTCATTTCTTGACTTCTGGATTTGTTCGGCTAATAATGAAATGAAGTAATTTCATTTTATTTTATTTTATTTTATTTTTTCGATTTTTCCCATTTCAACCATCAATAGGGGCGTTCCATGCTCGTCGAACGAGTTCCATTTCACTTAGTCAGTGCTGTGATAGCCGCCGTATTGCTGGCCGCTTGCGGCGCAAAGCCATTGCCCCAGCAGTCGCAAATTCCCGAAGTTGGCGTCGTCACCGTAGCACCCCAGACTGTGCCCATCAGTACAGAATTGCCTGGTCGCACCAGCGCATTCTTCGTGGCGCAAGTGCGCGCGCGGGTGGACGGAATTGTGCTCAATCGCGACTTCACCGAAGGCGGTGAAGTGAAAGCTGGTGAACGCCTGTACCAGATTGATCCAGCGCCGTATGTCGTGGCATTCAATAGCGCCAAGGCCATGCTCGCCAAGGCCGAAGCGAATCTTGTCAGTACTACCGCCCAGGCAAATCGTTACAAGGTGCTGGTCGCTGCCAATGCGATCAGCAAGCAGGATGATGACAATGCGGTAGCCGCCCAAGGGCAGGCCGCAGCAGATGTGGCGGCAGGCAAGGCAGCGGTCGATACGGCACGGATCAATCTTGGCTACACAGACGTTACGTCGCCGGTCTCGGGCCAGGTCGGTATTTCCCAGGTCACGCCGGGTGCCTACGTGCAGGCCAACTCAGCGACGCTGATGTCGACGGTGCAACAACTTGACAAAATGTATGTCGACCTGACGCAATCGAGTCTTGACGGGCTCAAGCTGCGCCGTGAGGTGCAGGAAGGTCGCCTGAAGACGAGTGGACCGGCTGCGGCGAAGGTCACTTTGATTCTCGAGGATGGCAGCACTTACCCGGAAAAAGGCAAGTTGCAGTTCAGCGATGTCACGGTTGATCAGAGCACCGGTTCGGTCACCGTTCGCGCGCTCTTCCAGAACAAGAATCGTGTACTGCTGCCTGGCATGTTCGTACGTGCACGCATCGAGGAAGGCGTTGCCGAAAACGCCTACGTCGTCCCACAAATCGGCGTGACGCACACACCGAAAGGCGAGCCGGTGGCACTGGTAGTCGACACCGACAACAAGGTGGCGTTGCGCCAGCTGGGCACGTTGTCGACGTCCGGTTCCAACTGGTTGGTCGAAAGTGGGTTGAAACCTGGCGACCGTGTGATCGTGCAGGGAATCGACAAGGTGCATCCGGGCATGCTGGTCAAGGCCGTCGCGGCACAGCAATCCGCCACCACCGCATCCGTGCAATAACAAGGGGCCATCTCATGGTAAATTTTTTTATTGAGCGCCCGATTTTTTCCTGGGTGCTCGCCATCATACTGATGATGGCCGGCATTGCATCGATTCCCCAATTGCCGGTCGCGCAATTTCCGACGATCGCACCGCCTTCTATCCAGATCACAGCAAGCTATCCAGGCGCGTCTGCGAAAACGGTGGAGGACACTGTCACGCAGGTGATCGAGCAGCAGATGAGCGGTCTCGATCATTTGCTCTACATGTCGTCCGTGTCGGACGACTTCGGCACGGCGACCATTACGCTGACCTTCGCGGCGGGCACTAATTCCGACACTGCGCAGGTGCAGGTCGAGAACAAGTTGCAGCTTGCCAATCCGTCACTGCCGCAGGCCGTGCAGCAGCTCGGCACGAACGTCACCAAGTCGAGCAGCAGCTTCCTGTTGGTACTGGCGTTTACCTCTCAAGACGGCAGTATGAGCAAGTACGACCTGGCAAACTACGTTGCGTCGAAAATACAGGATCCCATCAGCCGGATTGATGGTGTAGGCACGGTCAGCTTGCTGGGTGGCACGCAGTTTGCAATGCGTGTTTGGCTGGATGCGAACAAATTGAATGAATACGGTTTGACGCCGGTTGATGTCAAGCAGGCGCTGCAGACGCAAAACGTTCAGGTGGCGGCAGGTCAAATCGGCGGAACGCCGTCAATACCGGGACAGGCGCTGCAAGCGACCATCACCGAATCGACACTGTTGCGCACGCCCGAGCAGTTCGGGAACATCCTGTTGAAGGTGAAGCCAGACGGTTCCCAGGTGCGCGTCAAGGATGTCGGTCATGTCGAGCTCGGAGGCGAAAACTTCAACATCGATACCAAGTACAACGGCCAGCCGTCGGCGGGATTCGGTATCTATCTCGCGACCGGGGCCAACGCCCTGGCGACGACCAACGCAGTGCGCGCGAAGATAGAGCAGTTGTCGAAATATTTTCCGCATGGACTGGTCGTGAAATATCCGTATGACACCACGCCGTTTGTGCGCTTGTCGATCGAGGATGTGATCAAAACGTTGTTCGAAGGTATCGTGCTGGTGTTTCTCGTGATGTACCTGTTTCTGCAGAACCTGCGGGCCACGTTAATCCCGACGATCGCAGTACCGGTGGTGTTGCTGGGCACTTTCGCGGTCATGGGCGCGATGGGTTTCTCGATCAGTGTGCTATCGATGTTCGGCCTGGTGCTGGCTATTGGTTTGCTGGTGGACGATGCGATTGTCGTCGTGGAGAACGTCGAGCGGGTGATGGCCGAGGAAGGATTGTCTCCGCGGGAAGCGACCCGTAAAGCGATGAGTCAGATCACCGGCGCATTGGTCGGCGTGGCGCTGGTCTTGTCGGCAGTATTTGTGCCGGTGGCGTTCTCCGGCGGCTCGGTCGGCGCCATTTACCGGCAGTTCTCGCTGACGATCGTTGCGGCGATGGTGCTGTCCGTGCTGGTGGCGTTGATTCTGACGCCGGCGTTATGCGCGACGCTTCTCAAGCCGATACCGAAGGGCCATCATGAAAAGAAGACGGGCTTCTTTGGCTGGTTCAACCGCAGCTTCGACAAGAGCCGTGATCAATATCATGCCGGCGTGCAGCATGTGATCAAGCGCTCAGGGCGCTGGCTCATCATTTATCTTGCGGTGATCGTGGCAGTCGGCATGTTGTTCGTGCACCTGCCGAAATCGTTCCTGCCCAGCGAGGATCGGGGCGCGATGTACGTGTTGGTGCGTACCCCGGCCGGTTCCACGCAGGAGACGACGGCCAAAGCCTTGAAGGATGTTTCCGAGTATCTGTTGCAGCAGGAAAAGGGGGTTGTGGAGGCCGCTTTCACATTGAACGGCTTCAGCTTCGCGGGGCGCGGTCAAAACTCCGGTCTCTTGTTCGTACGCTTCAAAGATTATGCCGAGCGCAAGCGGCCGGATCAGAAGGCACAGGCGGTGATTGCCAGGGTGGCTGCGCATTTTTCCTCATACAAGTCGGCGGTAATCATTCCGATTAATCTACCGTCAATTCCTGAGTTGGGAACCGCATCGGGCTTTGACTTTGAATTGCAAGATCGCGGTGGTGTCGGCCACGAAGCGCTGATGGCTGCGCGTAACCAATTGCTCGGCATGGCGGCGAAAGATCCAACCCTGGCGCAAGTGCGTCCCAACGGCTTGAACGACACGCCGCAGTTCAATGTGTCCATTGATCATGAGAAGGCTGCGGCCCTTGGCGTATCGCAGGACGCGATCGATCAGACTTTTTCGATTGCGTGGGCATCCGCCTATGTGAATAATTTTCTCGATACGGATAACCGGATCAAGAAGGTCTACGTGCAGGGTGATGCGCCGTTCCGGATGACGCCGGAAGACCTGAACGTCTGGTACGTACGCAATGCCTCGGGAGCGATGGTGCCGTTCGGCGCCTTCGCCACCGGTAAGTGGGCCTACGGTTCGCCGAAACTCGAACGCTACAACGGGGTTTCCTCAGTGGAAATCCAGGGTGCCGCAGCCCCAGGCAAGAGTACCGGGCAAGCGATGGCAGCAATCGAAGCGATGGCGGCGAAGTTGCCGGCAGGTATCGGTTACGAATGGACCGGTCTGTCATTGCAGGAAACGCAGTCCGGTTCACAGGCGCCGATCTTGTATGGCATCTCGATTCTCGTTGTGTTCCTGTGTCTCGCAGCACTGTATGAAAGCTGGTCGATTCCCTTCTCGGTGATCATGGTGGTGCCCATTGGTGTGCTGGGGGCACTGCTGGCCACAACATGGCGTGGACTTGAGAACGATGTGTTCTTCCAAGTGGGTTTGTTGGCGACAGTGGGTTTGTCGGCAAAAAACGCGATTCTGATCGTTGAATTTGCCCGCGAGTTGGAACAAAGTAAAGCCATGGGAGCGGTCGAAGCCGTGCTGGAAGCTGCGCGCCTGCGCTTACGCCCGATCCTGATGACGTCGCTCGCATTTATTCTCGGTGTGTTGCCGTTGGCAATCAGTGACGGCGCTGGCTCGGCCAGCCAGCACGCGATTGGCACTGGTGTGATCGGCGGGATGCTGACGGCGACCTTCCTGGCGATCTTCGCGATTCCGATGTTCTTCGTCGTGGTCCGCGCAAGCTTTGGCGGCGAGAAGAAGCATCAGGATGTTGCGCTTGATCGGCATAGCGAGCAGCATCAACATGAGCAGCATGGCGTTGGCCCCAGCGTTTCGGCCAAGCAAGGAGACTAAAATGAAAAAAATTTCATTGATTGCAATGGCGGTCGCATTTCTGGCTACGGGTTGCACGATGGCACCGACCTATGAGCGCCCAGCAGCGCCCGTAGCGGGCACATTTCCGATGGGCGGCATCTATGACGTGCAACCCGGCGCAACACTCGGTTCGCGCAGTGCCAACGGTCGTGCGGCGAGCGACATTGGCTGGCGCGACTTCTTCGTCGATGCGCGCCTGCAGCGGCTCATTGATATCGCGTTAAAAAACAACCGAAATCTGCGCGTGTCGGTGTTAAACATCCAGGCGGCGCGTGCGCAGTATCAGATCACACGTGCACAACTGTTCCCGGCACTTGGCGCGGCAGCGTCGCAGGGCAAGGCGCGCACGCCGCTGGACCTGTCGCTCACTAAACAAACCATCACCAACGAATATTCGGTTGGACTGAGCTCGTCATGGGAAATCGATTTCTTCGGCCGCATTCAAAGTTTGAAGGATCAGGCGCTCAACCAGTATTTGGCCACCACGCAGGCACGCAAAGCGGCGCAGATCGCACTGGTGTCATCGGTCGCGAATCAGTATGTAGCGATTCTTTCGTATGACGACCTGTTGAAGCTCACGCAGGACACGCTGAAGACTGCGCAGGAGGCCTACGCCATCGCAAAACTGCAGTTCGAGACCGGCACAGGTTCCGAGCTCGACTTGCGTCAGGCGGAAACGGTGGTCGCACAGGCGCAAGCGAATCTGCAATCGGAAGCAAGATTGCGTGCGCAGGCCGAAAATGCGCTGGTGCTACTGATCGGCGAATCGTTGCCGGCGGATCTGCCTGCGGGCTTGCCTCTGAGTAATCAGGATTTCCTGGCCGACATCCCGGCCGGACTGCCGTCCGATCTGCTGACCCATCGTCCGGATATCATTGAAGCCGAGCAAAACCTGATGGCCGCCAATGCGAATATTGGCGCGGCGCGTGCGGCGTTTTTTCCGAAAATCTCGCTGACAGGAAGTTACGGCACGCTGAGCCCGACCTTGGGCGGCCTCTTCAATCCGGGCTCTACCGCGTGGTCATTCGCGCCACAGATCACGCTGCCGATCTTCGAAGGCGGTGCAAACGAGGCCAATCTCGATCTCGCGCATGTGCAAAAGAATCTCCAGATCGCACAGTATGAAAAAGCGATTCAGACGGCGTTCCGGGAAGTGGCCGACGGCCTTGCGGCACGTGGCACCCACGATCGGCAGATCAAGGCGCTTGAGAAAAATACCTTCGCCGAGCAGCGCCGGCTCGATCTGTCGGACCTGCGCTATCAGAACGGCATGGTCAGCTATTTGTCGGTGCTGACAGCACAGTCCGATCTGTATGCATCGCAGCAGTCGCTGATTACCGAAAGGGCGCAGCGGTTGACCAACTTGGTCGATTTGTATCAGGCGCTTGGCGGTAGCTGGATCGAACGTTCAGGCGAACAGCTGCGGCCGGCGGATGATGGGGCAGGTGGAGAGCCAGCAGCAGAAAACTTTGCAAAAACGTAAATTTTGTATAGATGCGTTGACGATGGCTGATACGCCCAGACATCGCAATGTCGCCGCAACGTGCGCAGTATTCATTGCAGCTCCGTGCGCCTTGGCCGACGATGCGTCGCCGGTTAACTCAGTATGGATCGATTAAGACCACAAAAAGGAACAATTCATCATGACGACGCAAAATCGAAGGACGTCTTTCTTGTTTGGGGAAAATGTTCCCTATGTCGAAGAACTCTACGAATCGTACTTGGACGATGCCGACTCGGTATCCGAGCAATGGCGTGACTATTTTGAGGCACTGCAATCGGTGCCGGCGGTTGATGGTAGTGCGAGGACTGACGTCGCGCATTCGGCGGTCATCGACAGATTCGTTGCGCTGTCAAAGCGTGTCCGCTCTCCTCTGGCAAAAGACGATTCACTATCGCTTGCGAAAAAGCAGGTTGCGGTGCAGTCGCTCATCGCGGCATATCGGCTGCTTGGCAACCGCCATGCAGTACTGGATCCTCTTAAATGGAGCCCGGTGCCATCGTTGCCTGAGTTGACACCGGAATACTACGGTTTGTCGCAAAACGATCTCGCGACGCACTTCAGTACCGCTGATACGTATTTCTCGGATGCTGAGTCCGCATCACTACAGGACATCGTCGATGCAATGGAGGCGACGTATTGCGGAACACTCGCCGCAGAATGTGCACACCTTACCGATACAAGCCAGCGTCAATGGTGGCAAATGCGGCTCGAGTCGACCCGCGCCAAGGCCAGTCTGACAAAGGAGCAACGCAAGCACATCCTGGAAAGACTGAGCGCAGCGGAAGGATTGGAAAAATATCTGCATACACGCTACGTGGGGCAAACGCGATTCTCGCTCGAGGGTGGTGAATCGCTGATTGTGCTGCTAGACGAACTATTGCGGCACGGTGCCGCGCAGGGCGTCAAAAGTGCCGTCATGGGAATGGCGCACCGAGGTCGCCTGAATGTGTTGGTGAACACCATCGGTAAACCGGCACAGATGCTGTTTGATGAATTCGAGGGCAAGACGGCCAATCTACTTCCATCCGGCGACGTCAAGTATCACAAAGGATATACCGGGATCATGGAGACCGACGATGGGGCGATAGAAATCGTTCTCGCTTTCAATCCCTCGCATCTGGAGATCGTCAATCCCGTGATACAGGGGATGGTCCGTGCCAAAGCCGAAAAAATGAATTTATTGGAAGAAGGCGCTGTGCTTCCAATCGAAATTCACGGTGACGTTGCCATTTCCGGCCAAGGTATCGTCATGGAGACGATGAATCTGAGCTACACCAAAGGTCACAGCACCGGCGGCACCGTACACATTGTGATCAACAATCAGGTCGGCTTTACCACCTCTGACCCCACCGAGACGCGTTCGACCTATTACTGCACGGACATCGCCAAATTCATCGATGCCCCCATATTGCACGTCAATGCGGATGACCCAGAGGCCGTTGTGGAGGCAGCCCAACTGGCTATCGAGTACCGCAGCACCTACAAACGTAATGTGGTGATTGATCTGGTCTGTTTCCGCCGCCATGGACATCAAGAGCAGGATACGCCGAACATCACCCAACCTCTGATGTACCGTTCGATCGCAGGTCATCCCGGTGCGCGCTCCCTCTACGCACAGAAATTGGTCGAGGCTGGCGTGGTGACTAGCGAGCAGGTCGGGGACTACGTCAATGCCTATCGCAATGCGCTAACGAATGCGCACACGGAAGTCGCGCAGTTTGACGCTGCGCTGCTATCGCCGGAGAACAAGGCAACTGAAGATACTTTGTACACCGCGCCGGCCTTGCATGTCATTGAGGAACTTGCGCGCAAGATATCTGAGATTCCTGAGAGTTATGCGCTGCACCCACTGGTAACCAAAGTCATTAATGGTCGACGCGAGATGGCCGACGGCATACGGCCGCTCGATTGGGGCATGGGTGAACACCTGGCATTTGCCTCATTACTGGCAAGCGGCACTCACGTTCGGTTGAGTGGCCAAGACAGCGAACGAGGTACCTTTGCCCATCGCCACGCGGTCCTTAACAATCAAAGCCGTCAACTCCGTGGCGAAGGAAAATACGTGCCGCTCGATCACGTTGCGCTCGATCAGGGACGATTTAGTATCAACAATTCCATTTTGTCTGAGTCTGCCGTGCTGTCGTTCGAGTATGGCTATTCGGCCATTCGGGACGACGCTCTTGTTATCTGGGAAGCGCAATATGGGGATTTTGCCAATGGCGCCCAGGTTGTCATCGATAACTTCATCTCTTCAGCGGCGGCCAAATGGGGACAGAGCAACGGCGTCACGCTGTTCCTGCCGCACGGCCAAGATGGGGCAGGCCCTGAGCATGCGTCTGCGCGTCTGGAGCGTTATTTGCAGCTTTGCGCACAAGAAAATATTCAGGTTTGCCAACCCACGTTGCCTGCGCAGCTCTTCCATTTGTTGCGCAGGCAGGCATTGGCGGCGGACCGCAAGCCTTTGATTGTGATGACACCCAAGTCCTTGCTGCGCCATGCCGAAGTCACCAGCAGACTGGAAGAGCTTGCCGATGGCCGGTTCAACGAAGTCCTGGGCGATACTTTCATTGAACAGTCGCCTGTGGCTGAGGTTGCGCGGGCGATTATCTGCTCTGGCAAGGTTTACTTCGATCTGCTGGAATATCGTCGTATTCATGGCCTGCATAACGTCGCGCTCATTCGCATCGAACAGCTATATCCGTTCCCGAAGCAACAGCTGGCGACGGAACTGGCGCGTTATCCGCGGCTGGAGAAAGCTATTTGGTGCCAGGAGGAGCCACGCAATCAGGGCGCGTGGAAAGTTTTGGAAGAGGATCTTCGCGATGTCGTGCCACATACGGCAAGGCTTCACGACAGCTGTCGCGAGGCTTCAGCATCCACCGCACCTGGTTATCCGTCGCTGCACATGAAACAACAGGCGGACATGGTAAGGCAGGCGTTTGCGATATAGCCGGCGCGGTTCGGCCGGACTGACATCGCAAAAACGCTAGGGGCTTGTCGCGGCTGTGCGCACAGAACGATTGCGTATTCGGTGTGGCGAAGGCTAACCGCATCGCCTTATAGCAGATGCGATTCAAAAAAATGCGCGCCGGTGAACATCGACAATCGATGGCCCACGCGGCGCGCAGATTTTTTTCAATATGCTTTAGCTCACTGAGGCAAGCTAAAGCAATGCCTTAATATCCGGCAGCAGAACCCGACGGACGGCGGCCGTCGTTGGCGCCGTAATAAAAACCGGGAAGAACCTTGCCCGACACGCCTGCATCGTTACCGGAGCTTGCTGCAGTCACCCCGGCAGCACCAGGCAAGCCAATCATGATCAATTCAGCTGCACCCCAAGGAGTTTGCTCTGTCATCTTGTAACCCATGTCATGCAAAATCTTCAAGGTATCAGGCGACAGACCGCGTGTTTCGTAATACACCTCATCCGGCAGCCATTGGTGATGGATACGCGGTGCGTCAACAGCTTCTTGTGGCGCCATATTATAGTCAATCACATTGAGCGCTGTTTCCAGGGTAATGGTGATGATGCGTGAGCCGCCCGGGGAGCCGAGCACCATGAAGATCTTGCCGTCTTTGGTCACCAAGGATGGCGACATCGACGACAGCGGACGTTTGCCGGGAGCGATGGAGTTAGTCGCGCCCTGCACCAGACCGTACATGTTTTTCACGCCAATCTTGGCGGTGAAATCATCCATCTCGTCGTTGAGGAAGAAGCCAGTTCCCGGCGCAATCACCACTGCACCAAAGCGACCATTGACGGTGTAGGTGGTCGATACTGCATTGCCATCCTTGTCGACGATCGAATAATGCGTGGTTTCAGGCTTTTCATGCGGTGCCATGCCTGGTTGCACTTGCTCGGATGGCGTGGCTTTGTCAGCACTGATTTTTTCGCGGATGGACGCAGCGTAGGACTTGCTCAGCAGGCGTTCAAGTGGATTGGTCACAAATGCCGGATCGCCCAGAAACGTGTTGCGATCCATGTAGGCATGGCGCATGGCTTCGGTCATCAGGTGGATCGAGGCGGCAGAATGGAAACCCAGCGCCTTCATGTCGTAACCTTCCAGCGTATTGAGGATCTGGCACATGGTGGCGCCGCCGGAGCTTGGTGGCGGTGCAGACACGAACACATAACCACGGTAGTCACAAGATATCGGGGCACTCTCGGTGATCTTGTAGTTGGCGAAATCGGCCGCGGTAATGATGCCCTTGCCGGCCTTGGAGGCGCGTTCGACTGCGGCAGGAATCTTGCCTTTATAGAAAGCATCGGGGCCGTGCTTGGCGATGGCTTCCAGCGTTTTGGCCAGATCTTTTTGTATCAGTCGATCACCTGGCTGCAATGGTGAGCCATCTGGGCGCAAGAAGATTCTGGCGGCTTCCGGGTCTTTTTTGAAATACGCGATGGTGGTGTCGAGGATGTCAGTGTCGCCACGATTCAAAATGAAACCGTCGCGTGCCAGCTTGATCGCCGGTTGCATGACTTGTGCGCGGGTCAGCTTGCCGTATTTGTGTTGTGCAGTGTCGAGTCCAAGCACGGTACCAGGCACACCTACTGCCAGATAGCCGTACAGGCTGGCGTTATTGACGACCTTGCCGTCAGCGTCCAGGTACATATTGGCGCTGGCTGCTGCCGGCGCCTGTTCACGGAAATTGATGAAAGTGTCGCGACCATCGGCCAAATGGATCGTCATGAAACCGCCGCCGCCGATATTGCCGCAGCATGGATTGACAACCGCTTGCGCATAGCCAACAGCGGCTGCAGCATCAATTGCGTTACCACCCATTTTCAGGATGTCGACGCCGACTTGTGAGGCGATGTGCTGGGATGTCACCACCATGCCATTTTTTGCCTCGACCGCAGGCACAGATGCCGCGTGAAGATTGCTTACCAATGCCAGCGCTAACGCCGGTACCGACAAGGTCTTCAACCAATTTTTAACACGCATAGATTTCCCCTTTTTTTACTCTGTAATAAAACCTGTAGACGACTGACATGATGCGGACTGAAGATTTTAGCTGAAATGCATCATTACAGGTTGGCGGCACCGCACGACGGGGCTGACATCGTTTGCTGCGGCGCGAATTGAGCGTCGCGTTCTGTTTTTTGTACAGTCTCGGCTTGGCGCAATAAGTCGGCAAGCCAGCCAGGCGGCTCCAAAGCGCGATCGGTGCAAATAGATATCAATGGAATACGCGTGCTAAGCCGGTAAATCAGGGGGGGACGCATCCTTGCCAACAGCGAGCTCGATGTCTTCAGAAAATTGCTGAAGGAGCCTCACGAAGTCCTCTACGTCCTGTTTTTGCCATTCGGAAAATATGGCACGACCAAGCCGTTGCCGCGCGAGATCTACCGCATCGGTCATTGTCTTGCCTTGGCTTGTGACGATGGCCTCGCGCACGCGTCGGTCATCCGCGCCGGCTTGACGACCGATCAGACCCAGATGCTCCAACTTGGCAATCTGACGGCTCACCGTCGTGTAGTCGCGTCCTAGGTGATCCGCAAGCTCGACAACCCCGATGGGGCCGAGCCGTTCAATGCCGACCAGCACCGGAAACAAAGCACGATCAAGAACAATGCCGGCTTCACGGACCATCCTTTCGTCAACCTGGGGGCGGTTCATGACGCTGACAATACGCATCAACGAATGATGTAAACCTGTCAATTGTTGAGACATATGTGCATCTTGCACATTTTTATGTAATGGCATACCATCCTTCGAGTTGCGTGCAATTTGCACATATTGGAGAGGATTATGACAGAAAAGCTTGATGTATTAATCTGCGGTGCGGGTGCTGCCGGACTCACACTGGCGATTGATCTGGCGCGGCGGGGAATATCTTTCCGTTTGATCGAGAAGTTAGATGTTCCTTTTCCGGGCTCGCGCGGCAAGGGCATTCAGCCGCGCACGCAAGAAATTTTCGAAGATATTGGCATCATCGATCGCATCTTTGCAACAGGTGGTCTTTATCCCGCGCAAAGGGAATATGGCGTCGATGGCAGCTATACCGAGTCAGATGACCTCAATCATGGTGCTCCTACGGCGGCAGAACCGTATCCTCTGCCGTTGATGGTGCCGCAATTTCTGACCGAGGGTGTGATGCGGGAGCGTCTCAGCGAGCTTGGCAGTGCCCCCGAGTTTGGTTGTGAGCTGCTGGGATTTGAGCAGGATCACGATGGCGTAACGGCGCGTCTGAACGGTAAGGCGGGAGTTGAAATTCAACGTGCACGTTATCTGGTCGGCGCCGATGGTGGTCGTAGTTTCGTACGCCAGGCGCTGGGAATTGATTTTCCAGGCAAGACGCTGGGCCTGCGCGCCATTGTGGCCGATATCCACCTGACAGGCCTGGGGCGCGATGCGTGGCATCGCTATAACAGCGATTCGATGGGCGAGCAGTTGTACCTGTGTCCGTTGAGGGGGACCGCGCTTTTCCAACTGCAGGCGCCAGTGCCGCTCAGCGGTGATGTGGACCTCTCTGCCGCGGGCCTTGCCGTCATGGTGGCATTGCGTACTGGGCGCAGCGATATCGGCATCAAGTCGGTATCTTGGGCGTCGGCCTATTTGATGAATGCGCGGTTGGCTGAGCGCTACCGTGTGGGGCGTGTGTTCCTTGCCGGTGATGCCGCACACATCCATCCGCCGACGGGTGGGCAGGGTCTCAACACCAGCATTCAGGATGCCTACAATTTGGGCTGGAAGCTTGCAGCGGTGATCAAGGGCGCGCCCGCTGCATTGCTCGACAGTTATGAACAAGAACGCCGCCCGATCGCCGCAGACATGCTGGGTCTATCAACCAGATTGCTTGATGCTGCCAAGCGCGGCGATACGCGGCGTGGCCGAGAAGTGCATCAACTCGACCTCGGTTATGCAGACGGTGCGCTGGCATTGGAGACGGTGGCGCGGGATAGCAGTCTGCGGGCCGGTAATCGTGCACCGGATGCTCCGCTGCGTGGCGCCGCCGGCCAGCGCATGCGCTTGTTTGATTTGTTCAAAGGCACACATTGGACGCTACTTGGTTATGCGACCGATCGCGCCGCCGTCCCTGCGCGTGCCGGCTTGCACATTCACATTTTTGCGGAGGGCAGCGGTGATGTTATCGACGACGGTGGATATGTGCGCGAGGCCTATGCCTTACCACCTGGCCATTGGGTATTGGTGCGCCCCGACGGCTATGTCGGAGCCATCGTCGGCGCAGAAGATGTTGCTGCGCTCGAACATTACTTTGAAAAAATCGGTCTGAACGGGCATACCGACCAGTAATCAAAGCGCCAAAGACAAAAATGATGCCGATTTAGCTTTGCTGCAAGCCAAATGATCACTGCATGTAGACAGTCTTGCCCAGTAAATCAGGTGGCATGGCGAGAATGCCAGAATCGACCAATAGCATCTCGGCCTGAGATGCGTGGATTTTTGCCGCCGAGAGCGCTTGCTTGTAGTGGCGGAGGTCGTTAATACAAGGCAACTCGCTTGCTCCTTTGGCCGCTTTGGCGGCGGCCGTCATAATGCTGGCCAGCGCGCAGCTGGCCTTTTCGTGCGCGGCTTTCAGTTCGGCCAAGCTGTGCAGCAACGTTTCTTTCTTTTCCATAGCAGCTTCCTCGAATGGTGGACATGGGTCTGGAAATTTTACTGTAGGTCATGGCGATAAAAAATCAAGGCCTAAAGACAAAAGCCTTAGTGGCGGCGCCTCTGGCATTTTGGCTTTTGGCGCGATGGAAGGCGCTATGTCATACGCTTGCCATCGATTTGTGCCTGCGCTAAGTATCTGGTGCTCGCCGTGATTGATGAGCCATGCTCACAAGTACATCCCGATTTTCCCATCTAGTGCTCAGCAAGGCAGCTCGGTAAAGTGGCGCCATCGCAATCTGAGGAGGCCCGTAATCATGGATGCAACATCTTTCCCCGACAATGCTCGCCAAGCATTTGGCGACATCGCTCCGACGCTGGCACAAATCACCGACGAGATTTTGTTTGGCGAGGTATGGGCGCGCGCCCAGCTTAGCGCGCGTGACCGTAGTCTGGTCACTTGCACGGCATTGATCGCACTCGGCAAAACCGAACAGTTGAACTTTCACTTGCCACTGGCCATCAAGAATGGCGTGTCGCTTGAAGAGCTCGTCGAGCTGGTGACACATCTAGCCTTTTACAGCGGCTGGCCCACTGCTATGTCAGCCGTGACGAAAATCAAAGAACTAGGACTGCGCGGAAGTTAGCGGTCATTTGCGCCATATCAATCTCTGAAAGAAATGCTATGGAACTCAAACGTGCAGGCATGATGCCTTCAATCAAAGGCCCCGAAGCCTTCTTCAGCGGCCAGGTGCGTATAGAAATGCTGAGTACGCCACCGGCACCGGCGCGCACTTCATGTGGCTGCGTCACCTTTGAACCCGGTGCCCGTTCGGCATGGCATACCCATCCTTTAGGACAAACGCTAATCGTCACTGCAGGTTGTGGCTGGACGCAATGCGATGGTGGGCCGATTGTAGAGATTCGGGCCGGTGACGTCATTTGGTGCCCGCCGGGTCACAAGCATTGGCATGGTGCTACGGCGACGACGGCGATGACGCATATTGCCGTGCAGGAAGCGCTTGATGGCGTGGCAGTGGTCTGGTTGGAAAAAGTCACGGATGAACAATACCTGGCCGGGTGCTCTGCAGCGGCAGATACGCATCAATGCCAAGCGGGGTAGCGTGGGCGATTCTTTGCTAGAACAATGGTAGTGTCGTCGCGCCGGCGGGGCTTGGGCGTGCTTCAGGCCAAGCTTTCATCCCTTGCGCTGGATACAGTGACAGCATCGCGCGGGCCAGCTCGGGATCACGGCAAGACAGCCAAGCGTCATACTCACTGCGTGGCACAATGACCAGACTGCGCTTCTCGTCGCCGGGCTGATGAAAACGGCGCATCATCGGATGCGTATCGGCATTGATCGTGATCTGCGTGAAGGAGAAGGCCTCGCCGCCTTCGGCTTCTTCCCAGGTGCGCCATAAGCCAGCCACACAAAACGCTGCGTCGTCGGCCATGCCGATAGACCACCAGGCCGATTTCCCCGATTCGTAACTTGGTTCACGAAACGACTTCATTGGCACCAGACAAGTATGTCCGCGTCGCCAGGCGGTGGCGTAGGCCGGTTTTTGTCCGACTGTTTCGGCACGCGCATTCATGGTGGTGATGTTCTTTTTTCCGGGTGGCAGAAACCGCTTTGGAATCATGCCGTAGGTGCCGACCACCAGCTCGAAGCCGCTCTCAGCATCTGCGCGAATGATGGGTGCTGCATAGTCTTGCCAGGTATCGGCAGGCCATTGGGCCGGATCATCCATCTTGACATCGACCAGTTGCGCGATTTCCGAACGCGTCGGTGGTTTGTAGTTGACACACATGCTCAGGCTCGCGGCGACAAAAGCTGTATTCTACCCTGATCAAAAACCTTGTTCGTCGTAAGCCAGGTCTGGCGCACTCATGGTATTGCCAATGCAGCTTGGCATCAGACTCAGTGAGTTGCGCTCTGCTGGAAGTGAATGGTTGCTGCCATTAAAAATGACAATACGATGGTATAAAACAAGGCCGCTTCATGCCACAGGAACATCACGTCAACCAGGCCATCCGTGAAAAAAGAAAGACACAAAACTACACCCATCAATGCCGCAGCGCGGGATTGTGCGGACTGATTTTTTGTATGTCTAAAGAAATAGAGCGTGGGTAAAAAATACAAGAGTACTAATGCGACGATGCCAAACACACCAAATATCACTGCGCTAAATAGGAATTCATTGTGCGAATGAGGGAATTTGGCGCTCGCAAACGATATTTTTCCTTGATCAGCGAGCTGGTGCATGGCACCAGCAAATCCGTCATTACCTACTCCGAACCCGATATGGTGTTTGATGATCAGCAAAGAGCCTTTCCATAACTGATAGCGTGTGCCAATAGAGGTATCCATATTACTACTCTTGCTGAGTTCACTCATATCAGATTGTGCTTGCGCCAGGCGCTGCTGAACAGAGCAAGTCGATCCATAAATCATGGCGATGATTGCAATAATGGCCAATGCCGCCGCCAGCTTTTTAAAATAACGGGCGTTTTTCATAAAGGCAATGCATACGCTAATTGCGAATACGGGAATGGCGAGCCAGGCGCCTCTGGATTGATAGAGATAAATTGCATAAAGCCCGGAGCAACCGGCAGTCATTTTTATGACAATCGACAATGACTGGATGAAAGAACTCCTAGGGGGATCCCAATCGATGGAAAGAAGTGCCAATATTCCCAATGTTGCGGCTAGTTCGCTGTACGCGAGCAAGGGCATGAAATTGGGATGCCCTCGAAATTCTCCGCCGTTGGTAAATACATATATTTTGACGGTGGCGATCAGCGCGCCTATCGTAAATGCCCAGCTTAATAGACTGAATTGCCGCGTACTTAGCTGCAGGAATAGCCAGAAAAAAATCACGAATGCGAAAAAATACAAACCAAAGTTGTAATCTTTGGACGAAACATGAGGCAGCACGATCTGGTTGATTGCCGCACAAATGAGAAATCCGGACATGGCAAGGTGCAGCGGCCAATACGTTTGTAGGTTCTGAAAATACGACTGGATGGAATCGCGACCGCCCATCACTATTGCCACTATCCCCAATAGCATCAGCAGATAGAAACTGATGCCTGCTATTTTGTCGAGTGTCACTCCAAATAATAAAAATACGGCGACGATAGCAAAAACTATCCATCTTAAACTCGGGTGCATCATAAGCTGGTTTTTACTTCCAAAACGATGCTCGCAGCAGGACGGAAGAAGGCCGGCATCGTTAAAAATTGCCATTATGCCAATGGTGGTGCGGACATGGCGTTAGCGACGGTCGTTGTGAAAATTGACTGCGCTGTGATGGCGCCGACCTCATATTGAGGATGACGCTGCGCTCAAATTTAATAGGCCGGAATGCCTAAAAAATTACGGCTGAGAAAATACATCAGATCTTCTGTAGAGATATCTTTTACCCAGGCCTTGCGATTTTTGGTGGTGGTAACCGCACTGTTTTTAGCGTCAATGGGTGTCCATTCAGGACTGGTTTGTCGCATCAGTGCAATCACTGGCACATGGACCGCATTGGCCAGATGGATGACCGAAGTCTCTACTGAAATGATCAGGCTGCACAAACTCAGTATTGCGGGCAATTGAAAGAAATTCTCATCGGCGCTGAACAAATAATTACGCTCAGCGTGTTCGGATGCGAATAATTTCCGCGCCTGCGGCATTTTTTCGGGCACCACGTTAATGATGAAATGCACGTCTTTCCAGGCATCAATTGAACGCATGCGATTTGAAAGTTCGAGCATGCGCTCCAACGGCCAGTTGCGTTCATCCGATTTGGAGAATGCATTGAGGAAGATCAGTTTTCTGTCGGCGGGAATGTCCGCTGCTGTCAACGTAGCACGGGCGCGCTGCAGCCAATAGGCAGGAATATCGACAAACGGAAAGCGCCGTTCCTTGGAGATGTGAAAGCCAAATAATTGTTGGAACCAGCCGGCATAGATGGCGCTGATATGATTGTGTCGCTGTTGATCCGAACGATAGGCAAGGATGGACGCATCCAGCTTGCGATAAGCCAGATGTTTGCGAATATCAAGAATAAAGACGCGTTTCTTTTGTGCCACCACAAAACCCGTCGGACTGAGCCTGCGTGCTAATTTTGCATACAGATGGCGGCGTAACACAGCGAATGAGACAACGATAGGATATTGCTCGTTTTGTGCTTCCCGAATCGACTCTTGAAATAATGCTGGACTGTAGGTCTTGTCATAGATTTTGTCGAACATGCCAGAACTCTTGATCCAGTCATACAGGACATACTTGCTCAGGCCCTCCCACTGGGATGCATCATTAGTGCGGCGGGTTTCATCTACCCACAAATGCATACGAATATGGGGATAGTGTTGCGCAAAATCGCGAAAACAATTTTGCATGTAGGTAAAATCGCCTATTGCCAAATGCGCAACAAAAAGAATTTTTTTAGATGTGCGCAACAGTTCAGCAGGAATTAATTGGTCGGCCATGGTAAGTGAGATTTTCCTAGGAATAGCAATGTGCTTCGTGTGCGCTTTTGGGAGACGCGCAAAATTGGTGAGGAAAAATATCTGTATTGCTTCATGCGAAAGGCTTTGCATCAAGGCACGATTACCTGTGCCAACATTGCCCAAATCCTAAATTAAAAGAATCGCTGAAGAACCCGCGGAATTAGAGAGTTACACCCTCAGTTGAATTGTTACGATTGCGGGGAGAGCGAAGTATTGTCGAGATAGACTGCTACATTGCGGGGCTTGATTATTTCGCGATTAGAAGATAAGAGGTCGAGTGGAAAGCCATTGAAATTTATTTTTAGATGGCAGCTTTCGTCTCTTGGCGTGCATTTTTTTTGCCCCAATCGGGATATAAAAAATACGCACTTTGTGCGCCATCGCTATTTGTATGGAGAGGCCGATGAAAGTGTTTTGATGCACAGACCTTCGTGACATATCTCAAAGTCAGGCGCGGGTTTGGAACGTGCAGCATGGCGATTTAGCTCAACATGTCAGCGCGGGTTACTTGTGGATGAACGGATGGCGTGGTCCAGGCGCATCACGGTCACTGCTGGAGTCAGTTGACGTAGGATCATCTGCGTGCAGTTGGAGTAAGGGCACTGTATCTGTAGTGTCCTGGCGCGTGTTTCATCTTGATGAATCAGTGCGTCAGCATCTGAAAAATGTGGCCACCACGACTGCACCTTGCCGTAGCTTCATCGAGCGTCGCCGTCAGTGAAGTGAACAGTAAGTTACATTCCTCTGTGGCCTGGTACAACACCGACGATAAGCCAGTCCTAGCGCATAGGCGAGGCTGGTGCGGTACCTAGTGTATAGACGGTCGCATGTCGTAGTGTGTGGTGCGCTCAGTTCCAGCCTAGATCAAAGGCGCAGCATGTTGCGGTTTCAATAGCCCTCGGGTACCATCAACGCGCTGGGGTGCCTCACAAAAGGCTCGTCCGCAGGGGAGGCTGAGGGAGGACGCCACCGATCTGTGATGGCAAGAAGCGCCTGAATGTGCTCATCGATACAGAACTAGTGCATCCAAATTCGATTGCTACGGCAGACCTGCATGTTGGACAGCGTTGTCTATGAAGAGTGTAAAAGTACAAAAAGAGGCTTGTATTCTCGTGATTTATAGCAGCAAAGGGGGACGGTTGCGTCGCTTCATTCAATTTCCCAATGTAGGCCAATCTTGGTACGCTGCCGTGTTGTTATTCATGGTCTGTTGCGCCGCAATGGCACAGGGTGCCGGCCCTGATTGCAGGCGCCCTTTCACGTTGGCATTGCATGATCATGGATTGTTGTATTCAGCAGCCACTGATAGTGGCATCGACAAGGATATTACAGACGAGCTGATCCGTCGTAGCGGGTGCAACATTATTGTTAGTCTGATGTCACGGGAGCGCATCTGGCAACTGATTGAATCCGGGGCTCTCGATTTTAGCCTGTCTGGCATTGCCACACCGCAACGTCTGCGCTTTGCCAGTTTCGCCTGGTATTTCAGCGATAAATATTATCTTCTGGTGCGTAAGGATAGCGGTATGCAGCAGTTGTCCGAATTCAAAAATAATGTGCATTTTCAGCTCGGTGTGATTCGCAGTTTTCGCTACAGTGAATCGGCCAATCAATTGGTTGATGCATTGGCTGCCGCTAATCGCGTCACGCCGGCCAATGGTCTTGATCCGCTCTACCAGGCGCTGTTGGTCAATCGGATTCAGGGCATGATCATGGAGCCGTTCGACTACCCGGTGATGAATGAAAAGCATCTGCGTGAGCTTACCGAGATTGTTGAATTCAACGACCCCCCCGTTGCACACGGTGTGATCATGTCCAACAAGACATTGTCCCCGGACGAGCGGGAAAAATGGCGCAAGCTGGTTGAGGACATGCGTGCTGACGGCACTGTCCTGCGCATCTTTGAGAAGTATTTTCCCGCCGCGATGGCAGCCACCATGATTGATTTTCAGGTGCCGCCATGATCCGCCTGCGTCAATTATTGCTGCCATTGCTTATCCTGGCGGCCGGACTGGGCGTAAGCTGGATTGCGTGGAATCACGAACGCGATCTTTCTGCCAAGGCCTTAAGCACGCAATTTGATTTTTCCATGCATGAAGCGATCAGCCGTATCGAGCAGCGTATTGCCGGATATGAGCAGATTCTGCTAGGGGTGCAAGGAATGATTTCGGCGAGCGACAAGTATGATCGTAGCGGCTTCCGAAATTACGTTGCTGCAATCAGTCTCGGCGCCAATTTTGCCGGTATCCAGGCGATTGAATTTGAGCCATGGGTGCTGGCTGCAGACAAGCGCAATCATATTGCTGCCGTGCGGCGCTCGGGTTTGGCAGATTATGAAATCTATCCGTCAGGCGAACGTAGCGCCTATGCACCGGGCATCATGCGTGAACCGTCCTTGGCTAGAAATCGCAACCCCCTCGGTTTCGATCTCTGGACCGAGGACACTCGCCGTAAGGCGATGGAGAAAGCACGTGATTCGGGCATGGTGGTCATCTCTAGTAAAGTGTATTTGAACGGCGAACAAGGTGCTGAGTTGCAGCCCAGCTTCATGATGTTCGTCCCGGTGTATGCACGTGACCGGCCGCAATTGACAGTGGCTCAGCGTCGTGCGAGCCTGGTCGGCTGGGTACACGCTTCGTTTCGCATCAGCGATGTGATCGCAGCGTTGTACGGTGAATGGCCGCGCGGGGTCGGCTTTGCCATCTATGATGGCGTCGCGCCGTCACCGCAATCGTTGCTGTATCGTTCCGTAGGGGGCTACAACGAAGCCGATACGGCGCAGATCTCGGGTTCGGAATATCTGGTCGTTGCGGGGCACAATTGGATGCTGGAAATGACAGCGACCAAGGAATACAGTTCTTACTTTGAGCGCAATGCCGAGTTGCGTACCGGCTTGACCGGGATCAGCCTGAGTGTATTGCTGGCACTGTTTGCCTGGGCGTTGGCGGAGAGCCGGCGGCGCGCATTACATCTGGCGCGTCAGATGACCAGCGAATTGCGCGCCAGCGAAGAACAGTTCCGCGCCATTGCTGATTGTACGGTCAACTGGGAAGTCTGGTGGGGGCTTGATGGTAGACCGCGCTGGATCAATCCTTCAGTGCTGGGTTATACCGGTTACAGCGTTGACGAATGCATGGCGATGCCCGATTTGTGGGCGCAAATGTGCCACCCGGAAGATCTGACAAGAGTGGTTAGCGCCCTGGCCAATGGCTTGGAGGGCGGGCGCGGCAGCAATCTTGAGTTTCGTTGCGTGCGCAAAAATGGCTCTTCGTTTTGGCTATTGGCCTCATGGGGGCCGATCACTGATGCCAATGGCGTGTTTGCGGGCTTTCGCACCAGCGGCCGCGACATCAGCGAGCGCAAGCTGGCCGAAGCTGAGTTAAGGATCGCTGCGGTGGCTTTTGATTCGCTCGAGGGCATCATGGTGATTGATGCGTCCGGCAGGATTTTGCGGGTCAATCAAGCCTTCATGCAAATCAGCGGCTATGATGCCAGCGAAGTTGTCGGCAAGACGCCGCGCTTGCTGCGTTCGAAGCGCCAAACTCCGGCATTTCATCGCGCCATCTGGGAAAGCGTGCGTCATAGCGGTGGCTGGCAGGGGGAGATATGGAGCCGTCGCAAGAATGGCAAGGTCTATCCTGAGTGGCTAACCATTTCTGCGGTCAAGGGCAACGATGGCTTGGTGACGCACTATGTCAGCACCCACCACGATATCACCGAGCGCAAGATCGCCGAGGAGCGCATCAAGGAGTTGGCATTTTTTGATCCGCTCACGCGCTTGCCTAATCGTACTTTGCTGCTAGACCGATTGCGCCAGGCTATCGCCGTGAGCACCCGTAATAAAACCTGCAGTGCCTTGCTCTTTATTGATCTCGATCATTTCAAAACCCTTAACGATACGCTTGGGCACGATCAAGGCGATTTGCTGCTGCAACAGGTGGCACAGCGGCTGACCACTAGCGTGCGCAACAACGATACCGTGGCGCGGGTCGGTGGCGATGAATTCGTGGTGGTGCTGGAGAGTCTGCATCAAGATGCCGATGACGCGGCCGGTCAGACCAGATTGATCGGCGAAAAAATTCTCGACGTGCTGGATGCGCCATATCAGCTTAACCATCTTGAATACCGCATCACGGCCAGTCTCGGTGCCACCGTGTTTCGCGGCAGCGAATGCAGCATCGATGAACTGCTCAAGCAGGCTGATCTGGCGATGTATCAATCCAAGGAATGCGGGCGCAATACCTTGCGTTTCTTTGATCCGGAGATGCAGACCACGGTGCTTGAGCGCGTTGCATTGGAAGCCGGTTTGCGTAAAGCCATTGAAGACGGTCAACTGCGCTTGCATTATCAGGCCCAGGTGGTCGACGGCACTCGCATCACTGGTGCGGAGGTGTTGGTGCGCTGGCAGCATCCACAGCGAGGCATGATTTCCCCCGCGCAATTCATCCCCCTGGCCGAAGAAACCGGCCTCATTCTGGCGTTGGGCAACTGGGTTTTGGAAACCGCTTGCAGCCAGTTGGCGCGCTGGGCAACTCGCGCTGAGACGGCGTCTCTGAGCATTGCTGTCAATGTCAGTGTGCCGCAATTCAGGCAAACCGATTTTGTCGAAACGATATGTGCGATCTTGACCAAGACCGGCGCCTCGCCGCAGCGTCTCAAGCTGGAACTGACCGAGAGTCTGTTCGTCGATAATGTCGAAGATATCATCCAGAAAATGCATGCGCTCAAGGCGCAGGGCGTGGAATTTTCGCTCGATGATTTCGGTATCGGCTACTCCTCGTTGTCCTACCTCAAGCGGCTACCGCTGAATCAGCTTAAAATCGACCAGTCTTTTGTGCGCGATGTGCTGATCGATCCCAATGACGCATCGATCGCCAAGACCATCGTGGCACTGGCGCAGAGCCTCGGTTTGGGCGTGATCGCAGAAGGTGTCGAGACGGAGGCGCAATGGCGCTTCCTGACTGATGCCGGCTGTCACGCCTTTCAAGGTTATTTTTTCTGCCGGCCGCAACCACTGGAAGGCTTTGAAGACCTCCTCAAGAGCTTCCACCCTATCGATTTACCGGAGTAATACATGTCTGATTTGTCCTCATTCGCCATTCACACCAAATGGCCTGCGCAACATCCTGAACGCATTCAGCTGTATTCGCTGCCTACGCCCAACGGCGTCAAGGTGTCGATCATGCTGGAAGAAATCGGACTGGCCTACGAACCGCATCTAGTCAACTTCGCCAGCAATGATCAGATGTCGCCGCAGTTCCTGTCGCTCAATCCCAATAACAAGATTCCGGCGATCATCGATCCCGACGGTCCGGGCGGCAAACCGCTACCTTTGTTCGAGTCTGGTGCGATTCTGATTTATTTGGCAGAGAAGAGCGGCAAGCTGTTGTCGCAGGATGCGGCCGAGCGTTATCAGACGCTGCAGTGGCTGATGTTCCAGATGGGCGGCATCGGCCCCATGTTTGGTCAACTCGGTTTTTTCAATAAATTCGCGGGCAAGGAATACGAAGATAAACGTCCACGCGACCGCTACGTCGAGGAATCACGGCGCTTGCTGGGAGTCCTTGAGCAACAACTGGCCGGGCGCGAGTGGGTCATGGGCGACTATTCCATTGCCGATATCGCCATTTTCCCCTGGGTGCGCAATTTGATCGGTTTCTACGAGGCCGGCGAACTGGTTGGCTTTCAGAATTTTGGCAACGTCGCGCGTGCGCTGGCGGCGTTTGTGGCGCGTCCGGCGGTGATCAAGGGGCTGCTGATTCCGGCACGAGATTAAGCACAGTCGAAGTCACTTCACCATGGGTACCGCCCCTTTACTTCCTCTGAGTCTGCGCAGCTACGGCACCGACAGCGTTGTGCATCGGCATGCGCATGTCCAGATCGTGTTGGCCATACAAGGTCAGATGGAAATTGAAGTGGGCGGCCGCGGCAACTGCCTGGACCTCACGCGCGCTGCATTCGTGGCTCCCGATGTCGATCACGCGCAGTCGGCGCAGGGGCCGAATCGGTTTCTGGTTCTCGATTGTCCGCTGGACGAGATCGGCGACGCTGCGGCCGAGCGCTTACAGTCTCAGACCTTCTTGCCGGTTTCTCCGGCGCTGCGGCGACTGATTGAATTTATCGATCTTAGTTGTGCTGGCGTGGCGCTGTCGGAACCCCTGGCGCGTCATTGTACGCCCTTGCTACTGGCTGCTTTGACCACTGCGCAGAGCGTCAGTCGGCCGCGTCTTGGCGCATTGCTGGCGCGCATCGAAGCTGCGCCAGAGCAAGCCTGGACAGCGGCGCACATGGCCCATGTCGTCAATCTCAGTGTCAGCCGTTTGCATGCCTTGTTTCGCGCCGAGCTGCAACAGACGCCGCAGCAATGGCTATCGGCGCTGCGTCTGCGCAGAGTGCGAGAAATGTTGGCGGGCTCCGACCTGCCGCTGGCGCAGCTGGCTTTGTGCGCCGGCTATGCCGATCAGAGCGCACTGACCCGTGCCATGCGGCGTGCCACCGGCATGACGCCGGCTGCCTATCGCAAACAGCGTTCTACATAAGCGATTCACAAGAGTCTGGGCATAAATGAGGCGAGACGCGGTCAAGACAAAGCCAGCGCCTTACTCTATCCTGCTCGCTGGGAAAACAAACGGATTCGACATGCGTGGAAAGATGGTCAAAGGGGTAGGCAATAGCCTTGGTGCTGGCGCCTTATGGGGGCTGGTATTCCTGGCGCCACTGTTACTCAAGGATTTTACGCCGCTGCAATTGGCGGCGGCCCGTTACCTTGCTTACGGCGTGGTGGCGGCCGTGTTGTTGCTATCACGCTGGCGCATGGTGCTGCACCAGATGAGCGGCGCGGAATGGCGCGCCCTGGTGTGGCTGAGTATGCTTGGCAATATTCTTTATTACGTCTTGCTGGCCACTGCTGTGCAATGGGCTGGCGGCGCCTCGACTGCGCTCATCATTGGCCTGTTGCCGTTAGTAGTGACCCTGATAGGCGCGCGCGACAGCGGCGCGTTGCGTTTCAAGAAGCTGGCGCCGCCGCTGTTGCTGAGTTTGTTCGGGGTGGCGTTGGTCGGGGTTGATGGCATCTTGGCCGAGGCCGGCGTGCAAACCGGCAATGTTGCTTTGCGCATTGCGGGCTTAGTGTGCGCCTGCGGTGCGCTGGCATCGTGGTCAGTCTACTCCATCGGTAACAGCCGCTGGCTGTTACGGCGGCCGGATATTTCTTCACATGACTGGTCGCTCTTGACCGGTATTGTTACCGGTGCGCTGGCCTTATTGCTGGTGATTCCTGGATTCTGGGCGGCCCCGCAGCATGCTAATCCGGCGTGGCTGCGCTTTTGGAGCGTGAATGTCGGCGTGGCCGTGCTGGCTTCGGTGGTGGGTAATGCTTTCTGGAATCGTGCCAGTCGCTTGTTGCCACTGACCTTAATGGGGCAGATGATCGTGTTCGAAACGCTATTTGCCTTGCTTTACGGCTTCCTGTGGGAACAGCGCATGCCCAGTACCCTCGAAGTAGTGGCCATCGTATGCCTGGTCAGCGGTGTGTTGTGGTGCGCGTCTTTGCATCGCGGCCATGGTGCGCATGCAGTGCCACAGAGCAAGACCGCCGTCGGTAGTTAAATCGGCTGTGCGCGGGCGATTCTAGCTGATAAGATCGAAGCGTTTCAAACGGCAACAATGGCGACGCAGGCACTAATACAGCGCTCGCCGCTGCTTGTGTTTCTCTATGGCATTTCTTTTTACTGTGCCGTTGCGCGGCAAGCTTTTCTGAACTATGCAGACTTTCATTGACCCCATCGATTTCGACGCGCTCAAGCAGGACGATAGCCTGCCTTCCCCCAGCGGCGTCAGACTTAGCGTTATGCGCATGTGCCGCCAGGAAGACGTATCGTTACCGGACCTGGTGATACAGATTCAGGCCGATCCTCTGCTGAGCGGCCGCATCATCAAAATCGGCAACGGCGCCAATGTCAACAAGGGACGTCCCATCGTGGCCGTGACTAAGGACGTCTTGCTGATGATCGGTTTGCAGGCAGTGCGTCAGCTGGCGCTGGCTATTTCCCTGACGGCCGAACGCAAACAGGAGCAATGTGCCGGCTTCAACTACTCTCGCTTCTGGGCACGCACGGTGGCCATGGCTTGCGCTGGGCAGGCCTTGGCCGAATATTACGGCGAAGCGCCGCCCAGCGAATTGTTTTCCAGTGGCCTGTTGGCCAACATCGGTCAACTTGCCTTGGCCGCAACCAAGCCGCAGACCTATGCGCAATTGCTTGCGCGCGGCGGCGACATGGATGCCTTGGAGGCGATGGAAAAGGCCAGCTTCGGGTTTAACCATCGCGAACTGGCGGCAGCGATGATGCAGGACTGGGAGATCCCCTATATGTTTTGCGATGCGGTCTTGCATCACACTGCCCCTGGGCAGTCGGGACTGCATGACGAGTCGCGTAATCTGCGCCTGGCGCAGATGCTGCATGTGGCCGCTGCCATTGCCGATTATTGTGTGGCAGACGAAGAGCAGCGTTTGCCTGCGCTGCAAGCAGTGCTGGATGCCGGGCCCCCGCTCGATGGCGAGCTCAGTCATCTGATCGCACTGTGCGACCGGGTCGGTCGCGACTGTTCTGAGTGGGGGGCGATGGTGAATGTTCAGGCTCAGTCTCTGCCCCCTACGCGCGAGGTATTGCAGCAGCTACTGGGACGCGCCGTAGACTAAGAACCGCCTAACGCGGTATCGATACCGCTGTTGAAGATAGTTCCGGATACATCGACACGATCAGCAGACACAAGGTATCGACGGCGTCGGCGCGCGCCGAGTCGTGCATTGGCGGGCGTTGCTGTAGCAGCAAGGAATAGCTTGCACGGGTCATGAGGGTGCGGTCGAACAAGGCGCGCACAGGTTCCAGCCAGCAGCGCAACGCGATGTCGTCAGCGGCATGACTAACATCATCATGATGTAACCAGATCTGGCTGGCCGTTGTTGCCAGGCGTCGCGACAGGGCCACGCTGACGCGTGCGTTATGCATCTGGCGATGATCGATTTTTTGTTCGCGTGCGAGGCGCTGCAACAAGGTTCCGGTTGCATTATTGACGACGCATGTGCTGCGCCGTTGCGCCTGTAGTGGCTGCGTTGGCTGCGCTGCTTTGGCGTCCAGGGCGGCGCACAGGTAGTCCAGATTGCTCAGGATCATCAGCGTCAAATGGTGGTGCAGGTTGATTTTGCGTCGGCGCGGCCACAGCAGATAACAGGCGGCAATCGCCACGAGTGCACCGAGCAGATTGTTGCCAGCGCGCAGCAAGGCATTGCTCAACTGTTGTTGCGGATTGCTGGCGACGTCAGCCACCAGCACGAAGACCGGCGTCAAGAAGGTCGAATACAAACCGTAGCTGACTGGACGTAAGCCCATTGCCAATGCCGACAAGGGAAACACCAGCAGGGCCATGAGCAGTGGCGAATGAATGAACAGGCACAATAATACCGCCAACACACCACCGACGATGCTGCCGATAGCGCGCTCCATGCTGCGTGTCCAGCTATCCGCAATCGAAGGCTGCATCACCAGCATGGTTGCCATTGTGGCCCAATAACCGAACGGCAGGGCCAGCAGATGGACCAGCAGATAGGTACTGCCAGCGGCTACCGCACAACGTAGTCCATGCTGCATTTCTTCCGAGTCGGCACGCAAGTGGGCGTAGCCACGGCCTAGCAACGCTACTGTGTGCAGGCACAGCTCTCGCCATCTTTGCGGCAACCCGGCTGGTGTTGCAGGCGCGTCTGCCGCGAATGTCCAGTGGGCCACCAATGCTTGCCGCGCGGTGTTGTCCATGACCAGATCTGGCAGCGCTAGCCGCTGCCGGGCTTGTGTCGGCATGCGGCCGAGCAGTTGATGCAGGCGCAATACCGTATTAGCTTGCTCAGCTTCGCTGCTTGCCGTATCGCTAGCAATGTCGAGCGCGATTTGCTGCAACAGCAAGGCCATGCTGTGGAGGACACGGCCTATGCGACGCCGTATGGCGGCATCTTGATAGTTGTGCGGACGCAAGTCGCCCAAGACGGTGATGCAGCTAAGCAATGCATCGGCGCGTACTAATTTGATCGACAGGTCTTCATATAACTGACGGCTGTTGGCACGCCCGGTATCGATCCGCGTCAAGGCGTTATGGGCACTGTTGATATCCTGGAGCACATGGTGCCGGGTGGTGGCCGCCTGTTCTTCACGCTCGGTTGCCGCCAGTTCCGCCAGTGCTTCATAAACGCGCGCAAGCGCTGCGCGTGCCGGTGCGAAGGGATGGATGCGCCAGACCGTCAGTCCGAGCAGTGTGGCCCAGGCGCAGCCGGCAAAATAGATCAAGACGTGACTTTGTTGCAGTGGCCACAATACCACCGGAAAATCTGCCAAGATGGCCGATACGCCGGCCGCCAGCATCAGTACCAGGCCGGTGGCAGCGCCGTAGAGGCGGGAAAAACCGGCGATCCCGGCGCAGCTCATGATGGCCAGCAAACCTGCGATGTGGCCGTCACCGGACAAGGTGGCCGCGAACATGCCGGCCAGCGTCGAGACCAGAGCAAAGCCGCCCATCGATGCCAGGCGTGCGCGATTGGAGCCGGCGCTGTCGGCCAGGCAAGTCAGAAAAGCGCCGATCGCTGCCCAGGAAAACAGCGGATTATGCAACAGTTGGCCCAGCAGCAGCATGGTGCCGGCACCGCAGGCCGCGCGCAATCCCTCGGACAGATTGGCATGGCGCATGGGAAAGGAACCGCACCAGTGCAGTATGGACTGGCGCAAGCTGGTGCGGAGCAAAATGGCGGTAGGCGGCATGCGGGCGGATGGGAGGGCCGAGACGAACGGCAAGAAAATCAGCAACCCAGTATAGAAAATGCTGCGCCATGCGGGTATGACTTATTTGCGCATTAGCCAGTCGCCATTTTCATGGGGGCACACCGCTGGCAAATAACTCCTCGCTCAATGCCAGCCAGGCGCGTGCAGCGTGTGAGAGGTAGCCAGGCCGCATGACATAGGCAACCTGCCAGGAAACTTCCGGATCGACTAAGCGCACCGCTTGCAGTTGATCGGTGGCCAGCCTGCCGATGAACGGTTGTGGCAGCAAGGCCACGCCCATGCCGGCCAGCGCCATGCCCACCAGCCAATCCCACTGGCCGCTCTGGGCAGCAATTTCAGGTTCTATGCCTGTTGCGCGGAACATGTTGCGCAAGCTGCGTGTGAGCCCAAATTCATTGTTGAGCAATAACAGTGGCATATCAGTCAATGCCTTGCAAGCCAGCGTGACGCGTTGCTTCTGGAATCGACCACGTTGTGCCACAGCCCAGATTGGATAGCTGGCCACAGGCCTGAGCTCAAGTTCCGGTGCGGGGTCGGCCGGCAATACGGTCATGCCTATTTCCAAGGTGCCAGCGGCCACGCGCTGCTCGATCTGGGGGCCGGTATCTTCGTGCAAAGTCAGCGTGATATCAGGATAGCGCTCACGGAAAGCCTTGAGCACCGGAGTGCAAAGGATATTGACCATCGGCGGAATGCCGATTTCCAGATGTCCCTGGCGCAGGGTGCGGGTGTTGTGGAGTTCGTTATGCAGGCGTTGCACACCAGCCAGAATGTGCTGCGCCTGTTCATACACGATACGGCCGGTATCAGTCAGTTCGAGCTTGCGGCCGGTGCGAATGAGTAGTGGAGTGGCGATTTCGTCTTCCAATTGACGCACCATTTTACTGACCGTCGATTGCGTCACGTGCAGAGCGTCGGCTGCACGACTGAAACTGTCAAGTCGGACCGTTTCGGAAAAATAACGTAGTGCGCGGATGTCCATGAAAAGTCGCCTGGTCGGTGCCGTTGGTGTGTTAAATGCTATGCAAAAAAGGAATGCATATAGGGAATTTAAATCATACTTTGCATGCATTCTCGATTCTATACTCGATTCAAAAAACGGGCGCATGCGCGACCTGTTCACTAAAAAAGAGAGTAGGAGAAACAGATGGAACGGCATCCACAACAACAAGTACTGGCACGCATTCCCGCGGCGCTGGCAGGCAAACTGATGGACGCGGAGCAGGCCGCGGCCATGTTCCGCGACGGCATGACGGTCGGCCTGAGCGG